>Ga0265295_1000047_pt1 | contig 247866 bp, 231 predicted proteins | sample Munlansysbiofilm_FD_192503 | JGI IMG/M metagenome (GOLD analysis project Ga0265295, IMG submission 192503) | Leachate microbial communities from a municipal landfill in Southern Ontario, Canada - Methane capture system biofilm | ecosystem: Engineered > Solid waste > Landfill > Unclassified ...
ATGGTACTGCATGGTAGACTGTGTGGGAGAGTAGGACGCTGCCGGATAAAATATATAACCCCTGAAGATTCTTCTTCAGGGGTTTTTTATTTGGATAAATATATTTATTTTTTTAAATGCTGAACAAACTTAAATATCAGAATTAAAAAAATTTTTAACATCATTTTTAAGCTTTATGTTTTAATTTTTTTTTAAAAAAATCGTAAATTCTTCTTTCACACATGAAACCGCTTTTTCCAGAAAGTTTATTAAGTGATTTGATTTTGCCTTTTAAAAGAGCAATGCCTTGGGCAAGTTTTATGGGGTGGACAGGGAAGAAATTAAAAAAATGTTGATTTTTAACTCTAAAAAATGTTTTTATTGGTTAAATCAAGAATTTTAGAGCCAGCACTAATAAAAGATATCTAAATGCAGGAATAAATTTTGGTTAACAAATGGAAATTTAAGCACCTTATAGACCTCGATTATTTTATAAGCCTAAGGAAAAATTTCTGGAGCAGGGAATCAGACAGAGATTTTTACTTGAATAGAATTTCACCTGAACTGGAAAAGGTTAAATTAAAAAAATACAGTCCTAATGAGTTGGCTTTTCTATGGCTTAAAATTAAAAAAAAGGATGCAGAAAATAAAACAGCACCTAAAAGTCCAGGGGAAGTTTATTCTCATTATTTTTCTTTAGTATTTTTTATTTTCTGTTTTATTGTGTTTATTATGGGTTTTTCTGCTGCATTTGCTTTTTTATCATATACCGGTAAAAATCCTGTTAATGTGGCATATTATTGGATGCTGTTTGCAGGAATAAATTTACTTGTTATGCCTTTAGGCCTTATTCCTTTTTTTTGCAGGAAAACTCCAGATGATTTAATTTTTTTGTTTCCTGGTTTTAATTTATTTAAAAAGGCTTTAATAAAAACAACATTTTTTTTCTGCAATAAAGTTTACCGGTCTATATTTAATAAAACTGAACATTTAAAAGTACGAAATGATTTTTTGGATTTGGATAAATACAAAGATATCTTATTTTGGCTTGTTTTTTTATCATTTCAATTCGGAGCAATGCTTTTTTATTCAGGGGTACTTTTGGGTACTCTTGTAAAAATTATGGGAACAGATCTTGCTTTTGGGTGGCAAACTACTTTAAATGCAGGCCCAAATCTTATTCATTCAATTGTAAGCTTCATTTCATTACCCTGGTCCTGGTTTGTTCCAGACTTTTTATCAAACCCGACACTTCAGGAAATAATTGGCAGTAAAATAATTTTAAAAGACGGTATAGGATCTCTTTCAACAGAAAATATGGTTTCATGGTGGCCTTTTCTTTGTCTTTCAGTTTTTTTTTATGGTATTGTGCCAAGGTTTTTATTTCTGATTTTTTCCATTTTGTTTTATATGAGGACATTAAAAAACTATCCAAAAGATACTTCCGATTTAAGAGAGCTTGTAAGAGCACTGACAAAACCTGAAATTGATTTCAGTGAAAAGTCGATTGATTCTGATTTGGAAAATTTAGATAAAAATAATCAAATTTTTTTAAATAAAAATATTTTAGAAATGCAAACAAATGTTTCAGGATGGCGTCCGGTAAGGCTTTTATTACCAGAAGATATTTATTCAAGTGCCACAATATGGCTTTTAAAGAAAACAGCTGTAAATAAGTTTGGACATCTTAGTGAGCCGGTATTGAAAATTACAGGTGTTTTTGATTTAGATGAAGCAGAATTAAAAGAAAATTTAATTAAAGCTATAGCCAAATCACAGGAAATAGTTATGCTTGTTCATGAGGGATGGCAGCCTCCACTTAAGCAGACAATAGAATATTTTAAGCGTTTGAGGCAGTTTATTGGTCAAAACAGCGAGATTATAGTTTTTTTGGTTGGCAAGCCTTCAGCAGAAAAAGGCTTTTTAAAGGTAAGAGAAAAAGATTATTTGTTATGGAATTCAAAAATAAAAGAATTAAAAGACCCTCTAACTTCAATTTTTAATCCTTGTATAGAATAAAATTATGTCAATAAATAAAATTGCTGAGATACCAGTTTTTGCAATTGTAGGCCATCCAAATGAAGGTAAATCTTCAGTTGTTTCAACCCTAGCAGAAGATGATAAGGTCAGAATAAGTCCTTATCCTGGTGAAACTATAGATTGTATCTCATTTCCTGTGATAATAGACCATAAGGAAATTATAAGATTTGTAGATACCCCTGGATTTCAAAATCCTGGTAAAACTCTTGTATGGATGAGAAATTACAAAGGCGAAGATAAATTAATTTTAAAAAATTTTATTGATGAAAATAAAGAAAAATTGGATTTTGAGGATGAAATTAAACTTCTTACCCCCATTTTTGAAGGTGCCTGTATAATTTATGTTGCAGACGGTTCAAGACCTGTAAGAAATATAGACAAAATGGAAATGGAAATATTAAGGCTTACAGGAAAACCAAGAATGGCTGTTTTAAATATTAAAGAAAATGACAACCAATATCTTGAAGACTGGAAAAGAGAATTTTTAAAGCATTTTAATTCTGTACGTATTTTCAATGCACACACAGCAACTTATAAAGAAAGAATAGAACTGCTTGAGTCTTTAAAATCAATTCATCAGGATTGGCAGCGGCAAATAGAAAAAGTTATTGAGGTTTTTAAGGAAGACTGGCAAAGACGTGCCGAAGAATCAGCAGACTATATTCTCAAGTTTTTAAAGGAAAGCATTACTTATAAAATTAAAAGATCAGTTTCTGATAAATCCAAAATTGAGCAGACCAAGGAAGAACTTATTACTTCTTATAGGAACAATCTTATTACCTTTGAAAAAAAAGCATGTGATAAAATAAAAAAACTTTATAAACACAATATTTTTCAATACTCTTTGCCTGATTATTCAATTTTAAAGGAAGATTTGTTTGATAAGAAAAATCTTGAAATTTTAGGACTCAAGCCTGGTCAGCTTTCTATAGCAGGAGGTGTTGCCGGTGGAATGATGGGAGCTGTCGCAGACGGAATTTTTCATGGAACAAGTCTTGGACTTTTTATGGCTGTAGGAGGAGCTGCTGGTGCTGGGTATGCTTATTTTAATAAAAATCGATTTGCTGATGTAAAAGTCGGAGGTATTAAAATAGGTAATCGCTACCTTACAATCGGTCCTTGCAAAAATATTCAAATTTTCTATGTTCTTATGGATAGAATTCTTCTTTATTATTCTCACACAATTAATTGGTCACATGCAAGAAGAGAAAAGTCAGATATTAATTATATTGAAAAGTTAAAAAAAATAGGTTTTGCAGCATTTTTTGATAGTGGAACCAGAAAAATATTTGACAGATTTTTTTTCCAAATAATAAGAGCTGAGAATTTTACTAAAAGTAATTTTTCCGAAAAAGAAGTTGTTTTAAAGATTAAGGAAATTTTAATTAAAATTTCTGAGGATTCATTTTTAAATAAAAATTTTTTGGATAAGGATTGATTGGTAAAAAAAATATGCTTTTAAGCAGCATTAAAAAAGAGTGAGTGGCAGAAAACGAGAATTTTTTGTTCAGTTTAAGGGAAATGAGAATTTTGTGGTTAAATTTTAAGTCTGATGCTGAAATCAAAAAAAAGGCCGTTTTAGTTCACCAATTAAAATAGACAAAAAATAAGTTTCTTTTTTTAAGCTTATAAAAAAAACTCCGGCAGGATTTTTAAATTTGCCGGAGTTTTTTGTATTTTTAAGATAATAATTTATTTTTTATTTAGTCTTGCTTTTACTTCTTCTTCAACTTTTTCAATTATTTCCATTGGAGCACGTTTGTAAAAACCAAATTCCATTGTAAACTGAGCCTTTCCCTGGGTGCATGATCTTAAGTCTGTTGAATAACCAAACATTTCAGAAAGAGGAGTTTCAGCTTCAATTGTACACATTGGTCCTTCTTCGTGTACTGATTTGATTATACCTCTTCTCTGGTTCAGTGTTCCAATAACATTGCCTTGGAATTCACCAGGAGTTTCAACAACAACTTTCATTATAGGCTCAAGAATTGTTGGTTTTGCTTTATAATAAACATCAAGAAAAGCATCTCTTGCAGCTGTGCGGAAAGCCATTTCAGAAGAGTCAACAGCATGTGATGCACCGTCATTTATTACAACCCTTACTCCGGTAAGAGGAAATTCAAGTCTTGGACCTTTTGCCAGACAGTCTTTAAAGCCGGCTTCACAGGCAGGAATAAACTGTCTTGGAATAACACCGCCTTTAATAAGATCTACAAATTCAAATTCTTCCTCAATAGGTTCAATATAACCTGCAACACGGGCAAACTGTCCTGAACCGCCTGTCTGTTTTTTGTGAGTGTAGTTGAATTCTGCATGCTGGGTAATTGCTTCTCTGTATGCAACCCTTGGCTGTCCTGTAGTAACTTCAGCCTTATATTCTCTTTTCATTCTTTCAATATATACTTCAAGGTGAAGTTCACCCATACCTTCAATAATTGTTTCACCGGACTCATTATCAACAAATGTTCTAAATGTAGGGTCTTCTTTAGTGAATCTTTGAAGAGCCTTTGACATGTTTATTTGAGCCTTGTTGTCCTTTGGAGGTAGAGAAAGGGAGATAACAGGTTTTGGAATAAACATTGATGTCATTGATATATTAATGTCAGCATCGCAGAAAGTATCTCCGGATGCACAGTCAACACCAAATATGGCTCCTATCATACCAGCAGGGATTTCATTGATATCTTCCATCTGGTCTGCGTGCATTCTTACAAGACGTCCGATTTTGAGCTTTCTTTTTGTTCTGGCATTAATTACAGTATCGCCTTTTCTTATTGTTCCCTGGTAAGCTCTCAAATATGTAAGCTGGCCGTATGCACCGTCTTCAAGTTTGAAAGCAAGAGCAACAGCTTTTGCATTTGGATCACTTGAAAGAACAATAACTTCTTCACCCTTATCAAGATCAAGACCTTCGTTTTGGACCTGGGTTGGATTTGGAAGAAATAGTAAAACAGAATCAAGAAGTTTTTGTATACCTTTGTTTTTAAAGGCTGATCCCATTGCAACTGGAGTAAGTTCTCTTATAAGAGTTCCTTTTCTTATTGCAGAAACAAGCATGTCTTCATCAATTTCTGCTTCTTCAAGAATTGCCTCTGTAAGGTCGTCTGAAAAAAGTGATGCAGCATCAATAAGTTCTTCTCTTTTTTCCTTTGCCATTTCAATAAGGTTTTCTGGAATGTCTTTTTCAATCAGATCATCTCCGTTTTCACCTTCAAAATAGTATGCCTTCATTTTTATAAGGTCAACTACACCTTCAAGGGATTCTTCAATGCCTATTGGAATCTGGATTGCTACTGCATTATGTCCAAGCTTGGTTTTAAGCTGTTTAATAACCCTGAACGGATCAGCACCTGTTCTGTCACATTTATTTACAAATGCAATACATGGAACATTGTATCTTTTCATCTGCTGGTCAACAGTAATGGACTGTGACTGAACTCCTCCAACAGAGCATAGTACCAGAATTGCACCGTCAAGAACTCTTAAAGATCTTTCAACTTCTATTGTAAAGTCAACATGGCCGGGGGTATCAATAATGTTGATCTGACTGTCTTTCCACTCACAGAATGTTGCTGCAGAAGCAATTGTAATCCCTCTTTCCTTTTCAAGTTCCATGGAGTCCATGGTTGCACCGACACCGTCTTTGCCCCTGACTTCATGAATTGCGTGAATTCTTTTGGTAAAATAAAGAATTCTTTCGGTGAGAGTAGTTTTCCCAGAATCGATATGAGCACTTATACCGATGTTCCTGATTCTGTTAATGTCGTATTTCATTTCCTGTTCCTTAAAATGTAAAAAAATTGTTTAAACTAAAAAAATACCCGGCGTTCCCTTCAACCTGATCAATATAAAGTGTTTTGGTTCAGGGATTGTTAACCATAAATTTTTTATGAATTAAAAAAAATCGGCATTTATAAAAAATGCCGATTTCAGACCAAACAAAGTAGCGAAAGATATACTGAAGTAATTGATTTGTCAACTAAAAAAACTACATTTTTATAAATCAGCCTGTAAAAAAACTTATACCGATTTTATTATCAATAGTCCAGTGATTTCTTCTTTCAAATCCGCTTCTTTTTTCCGTTTTTACAGGTATGGTTTGTTTTCTTCTGTCATTAATACTTCTTGTTTTATAAATTATTTTTTGAGTAATAAATTCTTCTTTGCTTCCAGGTCTCATGTTAAATTCTCCGGTTTTTGTTTGTATTTATAGTTTCAATCATAATTTATGATAATGTTTATGTACAGTGTTTAATTGGCTGTCTTTATGAAACATTTTTTTTGACCAGCTGATAGTTATAAAAATCTAATTAATTTTGATTTTATAAATCAGAGTATTGATAAAAATTAAAATTTATCCTAAAAAATTAAATTTTAAAGATATATCTTCTAAAATATAAGGTGAAATTTAGTTATGAAACCACAAACTCCTTTACTTGCTGTTGATGGAATTGTTTTAAATAATAATAAAATAATTCTGGTTAAAAGAAAAAATCCTCCAATTGGTTTTGCCTTGCCCGGGGGATTTGTTGATATAGGTGAAACAGTTGAGCAGGCAGTTAAAAGAGAAGTTTTAGAAGAAACCGGAATTAATGTTGAAATTGAAAAACTTTTTAATGTTTATTCAGACCCAAAAAGAGATAAAAGAGGCCACTGCGTGAGTATTGTTTTTTTATGCAGGCCAGTTAACGAAAATGAGGTTCCGTTTGGTGGTGATGATGCCTTGGAAGCTCATTATTTTGATCTTTTCAATCTCCCTTCAAATCTTTGTTTTGATCATGAAAAAATTATTACAGATTATATAAAGGCAGTTAAATGAAAGATTTCAGTAATGAATGGATTGATTTTTTAAAAAAGCTTTTTTTAGACATAAATATTGAATTGACTGATACTCAGGCCTTGCAATTTCAGCTTTATGCAAAAGAACTTGTTTTCTGGAATAAAAAAAAGAATTTAACATCAATTACCCATCCTAAGGAAATTGCTGTTCTTCATTTTGCGGACAGTGGTTTTGTACTTCCATTTATAAAAAATCAAGATAAAAAAATAATTGATTTTGGAACAGGCGGAGGTTTTCCAGGTGTTGTTCTAAAAATACTTTGTCCAGAACTTGATATTCATCTTCTTGATTCTTCAGGCAAAAAAATCAGTTTTCTAAAGTTTATAACAAGGGAATTAGGGTTTAATGATGTAAAATGCATTAATCAGAGGGGGGAAATATTTTCTTCAGAAAATAAAAATTTATTTGGCTATGCTGTTTCAAGAGCATTTACAGCACTTGATCTTTTCTATGAAATGATTTTGCCATGTCTTGAAAAGAAAGGCCATTGTCTTGCAATGAAAGGTCCAGGCACAGAAAAGGAAATTAATGATTTTAAAAACAAATCATATATATATAATGATGCAAAATTTTTAGGCAGAGATGTCTTAATGGATATACATGAATACAGACTTCCTGTTCTTGACCATGAAAGAAAAATCATATCCTTGACACATTCTGTAATTGTGAAATAAACTTCATCGATTTAAAAAACGACTCTTATTTTATCCGGAGGAAATAAATGGACTATAAAGATACGCTGAATCTTCCCAATACAGGTTTTCCCATGAAGGCAAGCCTGAGTGCAAAAGAACCTAAACAGCTTGAAGAATGGGAAAAAATTGATCTCTACAAAAAAGTGAGGGAAAAATCAAAAGGGAGGGAAAAATTTATTCTCCATGACGGCCCTCCATATGCCAACGGAAATATTCATCTTGGAACAGCCTTAAACAAAATTTTAAAGGACATAATAATCAGATCTCGTCAGATGTCAGGTTTTGATGCTCCATATGTTCCTGGATGGGACTGCCACGGCCTTCCAATTGAGCATAACGTGGATAAAAAACTAGGCTCCAAAAAAAAGGATATGTCTGCTTCAGAGGTAAGGGACGAATGTAGAAAATATGCAAATAATTTTATTGAAATCCAGAAAGATGAGTTTAAAAGACTTGGAGTAATGGGTGAGTGGAATAATCCATACCTTACAATGAATTATGAGTATGAAGCAAGAATTGCAAAAGAATGCATGCAGTTTGGAATTGACGGAGGTCTTTACAAGGGTAAAAAACCTATTCACTGGTGCTGCAGCTGCCAGACAGCCCTTGCAGAAGCTGAAATTGAGCATAAGGACAATACATCCCCTTCAATTTTTGTGAAGTTTAAAGCTCTGGATAATCTTGGAATGCCTGAACTTGACGGTAAAGATGTTTTTGCAGTTATCTGGACAACAACTCCATGGACTATTCCCGCAAACCTTGGAATCTGCGTTCATCCAGATTTTATTTATGAAGCAATTCAGGGGAAAAATGAAAATGAAGTGTATATTGTTGCAAAAGAGCTTTCAAAAAATCTTTGTGAAAAATTTGGAATTGATTACAAGCCTTTAAAAGAATTTGAAGGCCGTGAAATAGAATACAAAAAATGCCTTCATCCTTTTTATGAAAGAGAGTCCCTTATAGTACTTGGAGATCATGTAACTCTTGAATCAGGTACAGGACTTGTTCATACAGCACCAGGTCATGGTGCAGAGGACTTTATTGTTGGTCAGAAATATGGACTTGATGTTTATGCACCTGTAAAAGACAATGGAACTTTTACAAAGGATGCTGGAGAAGATTTAGAGGGACTTTTTGTTTTCAAGGCCAATGAAGTTATAAATGAAAAACTTGAAAATCTTGGAATGCTTGTTTTAAAGGAAAATATAACCCATTCGTATCCACATTGCTGGAGATGTAAAAAGCCTGTTATTTTCAGAGCAACCCCCCAATGGTTTATTTCAATGGAAACAAATGATTTAAGAAAAAGATCATTAGAAGAAATTGATCGTGTAAACTGGATTCCAAAATGGGGACGGGACAGAATTTATAATATGATTGAAAACAGGCCGGACTGGTGTGTTTCAAGACAAAGGGTCTGGGGAGTTCCAATTCCTGTATTTTATTGTGAGGAATGTGAAGAAGTTTTTATAAATAATGAAACCCTTGAAAAGGTTTATTCTCTTTTCAAGCAGCATGGTGCAGGTATCTGGTTTGAAAAGGAACCTGAGTTTTTCCTTTCCAAAGATGCAAAATGCAATAAATGCGGTTCTAGTTCCTTTAAAAAGGAAACAAATATTTTGGATGTATGGTTTGATTCAGGTGTAAGCCATGCAGCAGTTCTTGATGAAAGAAAAGATGAGCTTTTATGGCCTGCAGATCTTTATCTCGAAGGAAGCGATCAGCACAGAGGCTGGTTTCACAGCTCACTTCTTACCGCAGTTTCAAACTATGGAAGTGCTCCCTACAAATCTGTTTTAACCCACGGATTTGTTGTTGACGGAAAAGGCAAAAAAATGTCCAAATCTGTTGGAAACGTAATAGCTCCAAAAGAGGTAATAAATAAATACGGAGCTGAAATTTTAAGACTCTGGGTTTCTGCTTCTGATTACAGGGAAGATATAAGAATTTCAGACAATATCCTTCGCCAGCTTTCAGATGCATACAGAAGAATAAGAAATACATGCAGATTTTTAATAGGAAACCTTTCAGATTTTAATCCTGATACTGAAAAGGTTAGTTATGAAAATCTTTCCCAGCTGGACAGATATATGCTCCACAGGCTTAATGAAGTTGTAAAAAGAGTTTTAAAAGCATACGATGATTATGAATTCCATGTAATTTACCATACAATTTATAATTTCTGCACAGTTGATCTTTCCTCTCTTTATCTTGATATTGAAAAAGATTCACTTTATGTTCTTGGAAAAGATTTTACTGAAAGAAAAGCTGTTCAGACCGTGATGTTTGAAATTTTAAATTCTCTTGCAACAATGATGGCTCCGGTTCTTCCTTTTACAGCAGAAGAAATTTATTCTTATATGCCAAACGGAAGCTACAAGGAAGAAAGTATTCACCTTGCATCTCTTCCAAAATCTGTTTTGGAGTGGACAGATAATGATTTGAGCGAAAAATTTAAAACAATGATTAAAATAAGAGATGTTGCACTAAGAGCTCTTGAAGATGCCAGAACCAGAAAGCTTATAGGACATCCTCTCGATGCAGGCATTAATCTTTTTGCATCAGGAAAAGCTCTTGAAACAATAAATTGGTACAAAGGCGATTTGAGCGAGTTTTTCATTGTTTCCCAGTGCATAGTTTCAGATCTAAATGAGAAAACACAAGATTGTGTTTCAAGTGAAGAATTAGAAGATTTTTTTGCAGGAGTTTACAAGGCAAAAGGTGAAAAATGTGCAAGATGCTGGCACTATAGTGAAACTATAGGACAGGATGAAAAATATGGCGATGCCTGTGAAAGATGTGTGAAAGTTTTAAAGGCAATCAGCTGAAGTTAATTTTAAACTGATTTTTTTAAAAAACCCTTGTGCATCAGCACAGGGGTTTTGATTATTATCTGATGTTAATTTTCTTGATAAAATTTTTAAATACGGCTCTTAAAATGGATCATAAACTTAAATTTGTACTAATTGTTTTGTTTGGAGTATTCCTGGATCAGGCAACAAAGTTTCTTGTAGTTCAGTATATTCCGCTTTTTGGAAGTATTGAAATAATTCCAGCCTTTTTTGATTTGACCCATCTTAGAAATCCTGGCGGAGCATTTGGTTTTTTTGCAGGTAAATCTCAGAATATAAGGGTTTTTGTTTTTATATTTATGGCTTTTTTAGCTCTTTTTTTAATTTTATGGTTTTACAGGACAACAGACGAAAATCTTAAATGGCTGAGAGCTTCATATGCAATGATATTTGCCGGTGCAGCCGGCAATCTTATAGACAGAATAAGATTTGGTTTTGTGGTTGATTTTTTAGATGTATATATAAAAAATATGCACTGGCCTGCATTTAATGTTGCAGATTCTTTTATTACAATTGGGATGTCAATTATTGTTTATCATGTTGTATTTAATAAAATACCTGAAAATTAGGTATTTTTTAAGTTAAAAGGGAAATTAAATGCATCCAGTTTTTTTTGAATATAAGTCCTTTGTGATTCATACCTACGGAGTTATGGCAGCAATTGGTTTTTTAGCTGCAATAATTGTTTCAGGTTTTCTTGCAAAAAAAGAAAACATAAAAAAAGATGATATTTCAGATCTTGCAGTTTATGTGATTTTGTCGGCAGTAATTGGTGCAAGATTATTTTATTTTTTTGTTGAACCAAAGTTTTTTTTAGAAAATCCTCTTGAAATATTTAAAATATGGAAAGGCGGGCTTGTTTTTTACGGAGGATTTATTTTTGGTCTTGCAGGAGCTGTTTTTTTTATAAAAAAGAGAAATCTTCCTCTTGGAAAAACCGCTGATATTATTGCTCCAGCACTTGCATTAGGACATGGAATAGGTAGAATAGGTTGTTTTTTTGCAGGGTGCTGTTATGGTAAACCAACAAGTCTTCCAATTGGAATAGTTTTTAAAAATCCAGATGCTCTTGCACCCCTTAATATAAGCCTTCATCCTGTTCAGCTTTATTCAGTTATTTCAAATTTATTCATTTTTGGTGTTTTAATGTTTTTTTTCACAAAAAAGAAAAAAGACGGCGATGTTTTTCTTTTATATCTTTTTTTGTATGGAATATTAAGAATGATAATAGAGTATTTCAGGGGAGACAACAGAGGGGATTTTATTTTTAATATTCTTTCAGTTTCACAGTTTATAGGTCTTTTGGCAGTTTTATCTGCTGTTTTCATTTATGTCTTTAAAAACAGAAAAAATTAAGAATTTATAAAATGACTGAAATAAATTTTTTTGATCTTGAAAAAAAAATTACAAGCCTGAAGAAAAATTCAGGAGTTTTTTATATTTATGGTGATTCATATCTTTGCGATGAGGCTAAAACAAAAATTATTGAGCTTTTGCTTTCATCTGATAAAAATGAATTTTCTGTAGAAAAGTATGACGGCAATTTTAAAGGAATAGATGAAGTACTTGAAAATGTTTTTACCTATTCTTTTTTTTCAGATAAAAAAATTGTTGTTTATGAAAATCCTTCTTTTTTTGAAACTTCCAATGACAAGCAAAAAGCCTTTGATAAAATAAAAAAATCATATTCTCAAAACAGGCTTGATTTAAGTGCTTCTGCTTTAATAAGAATGTTTGCATCTGAATTCAGTGAAGCGGATTCATTTTATGATGAGCTTAAAGATAAAATAAAAGCTGAATTTTTAAAGGATCAAAACGATAATTCATGGATAGATCAGGTTATTTCATATGCAAAGGAAAATAATGTAAAACCAGGAGGTAAAAAAGAAGAAAGCGATATTTTTTTGCAATGGCTTGATAAAGAGTTTCCTGAAAACAACTATCTTATAATCATATCTTCAAAAACAGATAAAAAAAGAAAAATATATAAAAAAATAAATGAAAAAGGTGAAATAATAAATTGTCTTCTTCCAACTGGAAGCAGAAAGGCTGACAAGGACCAAAGGGAAGCTGCTGCAAAAAAAATTGTTTCAGCAGAACTTTTAAAAGCAGGTAAAAATAAAGGTATAAATTCCGAAACTATAAATCTTTTGCTTGAGTATTCAGGAGATGATTTAAGAACACTTGTAAAAAATCTGGATCAGGTAATAATTTATTCAGGATCAAAAAAAAGCATTTCATCTGAAGATGTGAAAAATGTCCTTGAAAGAACAAGGGAGGATCCGGTTTTTGCTTTTACAGGAGCTGTAGCAGAAAGAAATATTGATGATGCACTTTTTTATATGTATTCCCTTGTTTCAAGCGGATATCATCCTCTTCAGATTTTAGCTTCCCTGTATAATCAGTTTTCAAATCTTCTTCTGGCATCTGAGTTTATAAATAATTATTCGAAAAATTTTCAAGGCAAAATGAACTATAATTTTTTTATGGACAGAGTTGTTCCAGAAATTGAGGATTATGATAATGATTTTTTGAAAAAGATTGAAGATCTCAATATAAAAAAATCAAAGCAGGATAATAATGCCTATCTTATTTCAGGCACAAAAAAAAATTATTATCCTGTTTATCTTCTTTTTAATAATTGTCTTAAATATAAAATTCATGAGTTTAAAAATGCTTTGATAGAATTAGGCGAGTCAGACAATGAAATAAAAAACGGAGCTGATCCTTTTAAAATAATTGAAAGCTTTATTTTTAAAGTTATGATTCCAAAAAAAGAAGAGGCTTAAATTTATTATAATCTAAGCCTTTGTTCCTTAAATAATCTTTTTTGATAATAAATTTTTTTTAAACTAACTGATCTTTTTTGTTTTTTAAGTCTTTATTTAGTTTTTCAAATAAAAGTTTTTGTTTTTCCTTTTGTTTTTTTTGGAATTCTTCTATTTCCTTTGTTTTGTTTTTTTGTTTTTCCTTGAAATTTTTAAGTTCGCTGTCAAGTTTTGCAGCTTGTTTTTCTTTTGGAAGATTTTCTATTAAAGTATGATCTTCAATTGAAATTTTAAAATTGTGATCTTTTTCAAAGATATTTACTATGCTGTTTTCTTCAAGTTTTCTTAATACAAAGAGTATTTCTTCCTGTGAAATATTTAACAGCTCTGATATTTGTTTTACAGAAGAAGGGAAACCATTATTTTGGTATTCAATAACTCTTGAAGCTGATATTAAAAGATGAGCTTTGTTGTATAAGGACATATTTTTCATTAGTATTCGCCCCTTTGGTTTTTATTGCCAGACTTGACATAATATTCAAGTGAGAGTATCAGTTCTCAAGAAAAAAAGTCAAATCCAAAGATAAAAATCAATTAAAACAAAAATTACTCAGGAGGATTAAAATGACTGAAATTATTGATATTAATGCAAGAGAAATTCTTGATTCAAGGGGAAATCCAACAGTTGAAGTTGATATTCTTCTTGAATCAGGAGCCTTTGGACGTGCAGCTGTTCCCTCAGGTGCATCTACAGGCACAAGAGAGGCTTTGGAATTAAGGGATAAAAACGAAGATTATTACCTTGGCAAAGGCGTTACAAAGGCAGTTGAAAATGTAAACGGACCTATTGCAGAAGCAGTTATCGGCCTTGATGCATCAGATCAGAGAACACTTGATAAAATACTTGTTGAGCTTGACGGTACAGACAATAAATCAAAGTTTGGTGCAAATGCTCTTCTTGGTGTTTCAATGGCTGCTGCAAGAGCTGCTGCCCAGGCACATGGACTTCCTTTATATAAATATATAGGCGGTATAACAGCATATACTCTTCCTGTTCCAATGATGAATATAATAAACGGAGGTGCTCATGCTGCAAACAATCTTGATATTCAGGAATTTATGATAATGCCTGTTAATGCCTCATCATTTAAAGATGCACTCAGAATGGGAGCAGAGGTATTTCACAATCTTAAAAAGATTTTAAAATCCAAAAACTACAACACAGCTGTTGGAGATGAGGGTGGATTTGCTCCGGATCTTGGTTCAAACAGGGAAGCTCTTGAGCTTATTTCAGAAGCTGTTTCAAAAGCAGGATACAGCCTTGGAACCGATATTCTTCTTGCTCTTGACTGTGCTGCAAGTGAATTTATGGAAAATGGAAAATACAACCTCAAGGGTGAAGGCAAAATCATGTCATCAAATGAGCTTGTTGATTATTATGAGGGGCTTGTAAACGATTTTCCAATTATTTCAATTGAAGATGGGCTTGCAGAAGATGACTGGGAAGGCTGGTCTCTTCTGACACAAAGAATTGGAAAAAGAATTCAGCTTGTTGGTGATGATCTTTTTGTAACAAATCCAAAAATTCTTGAAAAAGGAATTAAGGAAAATGTTGCAAATTCAATACTTATCAAGGTTAACCAGATAGGAACTCTTTCAGAAACCCTTGATGCTGTTGCAATGGCAAAAAGAGCAGGTTATACAACTGTTATTTCCCATAGAAGCGGTGAAACAGAAGATTCTTTTATTGCTGATCTTGCTGTCGGCCTTTCAGGAATGCAGATAAAAACCGGCTCACTTTCAAGAAGTGACAGAATTGCAAAATATAATCAGCTTTTAAGAATTGAAGAAGAACTTGGAGTTCAAGCTGTTTATCCTGGGAATATTTTTATTTAGCCCGGACTAAAACTGTCTTTTTAGTTCAGCAGCTATTTAGAAATTTTAAAATAATCAGAAGTTAAAAATGCGGCAATTAAAAACTGCCGCATCAAGAAATAGCGGTGAATATGAAAAAATTCAGATATTTTGCTGTTTTATTTATTTTGTGTTTTTTTTGCAAATCAAATCTTTATGCCTTTGTTCCGGATTCAGCAAACCTTATTAATTTTATGCTGAAAAAAAAAGGTTCATGCGGTTCATATTTCAGTGCAGCAAATTCAAGTATTTTTTCCTTTGATGGAGATAATATTTTTGAAGCAGAAATTGATCTTTATTATTCCTGCTCTGGTTATTTCAGAGCAAACTGGAAAAGCAGTTTTTCATCAATGATTTATATGGAATCTACTACTAAGGCAATGACTTTGCATGGAGAAGAAATAGTGTCAGAAAAACCTTCAAAATATTTTTTATTCAAGGATATTTTCTGGCTTTATAATTATAATGATTTTCTTTCCCATCTTGAAAAAAGGGGATGCAAAGTATCAGATGTAAGATTTGACAAAACAGATGGAAAAATCTGTTATGTGATTGGAAAAATTAATCAGGACTCATTGAAAGATCAGGCAGAGCTATGGATAGACAAGGAAACTTTTCTTCCATATTTTTACAATCTTGTTTTTGAAGGCAAAAAGTCTTCTTTTAAATTTAAAAATTATTTTAAAACCGGAAGTTTATTTTATCCTGGAATTATAGAAATTTATATAAATGATGTATTAACAAGGAAAATTGATTCAAAAGTTTTAAATTCCTCTTTTAAACCAGGTTCAAATGATTTTTTTATCGTAGACAAATTTTTAAAATTATATAAAAAATCTGATTCAGGTTTTGAAGATGAGTTGCCGGTAATGAGTGATTCCATTGGAAAAATTTTTGAATAGATAAATTAATCGCATTTGTTATTATAAATTTAAAATTAATCAAAAGTATAAGGCAGATTATGGCTGGAAATTCAAATAAATATATTTTTGTTACAGGGGGAGTACTTTCATCGCTTGGCAAAGGTCTTGCCTCTGCTGCAATAGGAGCTCTTCTTGAAAACAGGGGGCTTAAAGTAACAATTCAAAAACTAGATCCTTATATAAATGTTGATCCAGGAACCATGAATCCTTTTCAGCATGGAGAAGTTTTTGTTACTGATGACGGTGCTGAAACAGATCTTGATCTTGGACATTATGAAAGATTTATTTCATCAAGGCTTACAAGCGACAATAATTTTACAACCGGTAAAATTTATAATTCAGTTATAAGCAAGGAAAGAAGGGGTGAATATCTTGGAGGAACTGTTCAGGTAATTCCCCATATTACTGATGAAATAAAATCAAGTATAAAAAAAGTCGGAGATAATGTAGATGTTGCAATCATAGAAATCGGCGGAACCATTGGAGACATAGAATCCCTTCCTTTTCTTGAGGCAATAAGACAGATGAAGGCTGATGTGGGAAAGGAAAATGTTCTTTATATTCATCTTACCCTTGTTCCATATATCAAAACAGCAGGAGAGCTTAAAACAAAGCCAACCCAGCACAGTGTAAAAGAACTTAGAAGCATTGGTATTCAGCCTGATATTTTGTTATGCAGGACAGAGCAGTATTTAACCGATGATTTAAGAAAGAAAATTGCACTTTTCTGCAACATAAGCCAGGATGATGTAATAACTGCTATAGATGTTGAATGTATTTATGAGGTACCTGTTGTATATAACAGGCAGGGCCTTGATGAAAAAATTCTTTCCCACCTGAACATCTGGGCCCGTGCTCCAAGGCTTGAAAACTGGGAACAGCTTATCTACAGGTTTAAAAATCCAAAAGATGAAGTCAGAATAAAAATTGTGGGTAAATACACAGACCTTACAGAATCTTATAAAAGCTTAAATGAAGCTCTTATTCATGCTGGAATTGCAAACAATGTAAAGGTAAATCTCGATTTTATTGATTCAGAAACAATAAGATCTGGAAATGTTTCTGAAAAGCTTTCAGATGGAGATGGCATTCTGGTTCCTGGAGGTTTTGGATACAGGGGCGTTGAAGGCAAAATTGAGGCTGTAAAGTTTGCAAGGGAAAATAAAATTCCTTTTTTTGGTATCTGTCTTGGAATGCAGGTTGCTGTTATTGAATATGCAAGAAATGTTGCTGGAATTAAAGATGCAAATTCAACTGAATTTGATCAAAGAACTAAAGATCCTGTAATTTATCTTATGACAGAATGGTTTAATGAAAAAACCGGAATCCTTGAGAAAAGGAATGAAAATTCAGATAAAGGCGGAACTATGCGTCTTGGAGCCTATCCCTGTGTTCTTGAGGATAATACCAAGGCAAGTGAAGCATATGAAAGAACAGAAATTTCAGAAAGACACAGGCACAGATATGAATTTAACAATGCCTACCTGAATCCTCTAAAGGAAAAAGGTCTTGTCATAAGCGGCATGTCTCCTGAAAAGGATCTTGTTGAAATTGTGGAAGTAAAAGATCATCCATGGTTTCTTGGGTGTCAGTTTCATCCTGAATTCAAGTCACGTCCAATGGAATGTCATCCGCTTTTCCGTGATTTTATAAAAAGTTCATACAAATTTAAAAAATCAAAAAAATAGACTATTTAGTGATTGGCCGAAAACGAGAATTTTTTGCTCAGTTCAAGGAAGATGAAAAATTTAACCGCAGGAATACATGGAGTATTTTGAGGATTAAATTTTGAATCTGACGCAGAAATGGGCAAAAAAGGCCGTTTTCGTTCAGCAACTATTTAAAAAAATGGGCCATAAATTGTACGACACATTTTTTAAATATTATGAAAAAAATTTGACCTGCCTTAAGTATCTGATAATATAAGTCTCAATCTGAATTGAGCCTTTCATATTTTTAAATCAATAAATTTGCAACAAGTTTAGCTTATTATATTTGAAAAAATATGAAACCCTGTGGGTTTTCTAATTTTGCCTAATCTTATGAACTAAATTGTACCATGCATAGCAAAAGTATAGCCTGATACAATTTGACATTCTATGCAGCAAACTTGAAATCGCTCAATTCAGATCTAAACATGTTGGCTTTTCAGATGGATAAAACCATAGGTTTTGAGTATTATTTAATTCAGTATTTGCTGAAAATAATAAAAGGAAAAGCAAAATGAAAAAAATTATATTGTTTATATTTATTGTTCTTCTGTTTTTTTGTGATCGAGTATGTTCATTCGAGAAAATAAATCCTGAAAAATTAAAGTCAGTTATTGGTCAGACGGGTATAAACGATGGGTTTAAATCTGTTTTTAATCCTCATACATCAGTTTATGATGAGGAAAAACAAAGTGAAGAGCAAGAACAGAAAACACCTGACTTGATGAACAGCCGTGCTAATTTTGGTGACATTACTATTAAAAGAGGGGCTGGAGTTTCCATTTTTGTTGATGATGTTGTTCTTCTTTTAAGATCTATGCCTGATACAACCTTTTGGGATAGTGACGGCGTAAGATAATTATTAATGATAAAATTTGAAACCTTTGAATTTATATTTAGTTGCTGAACGAAAACTGCCTTTTTTGTCCATTCTTAAGTCAGATTTAAAATTTAATCCTCAAAATAGTCAATGTATACTAAAGATTAAATTTTTCATCTTCCATTAACTGAACAAAAAATTTTAGTTTTTGGGCAATCAATATTTAGGTTAATCATCAATTATTGAATGTGGATTAAATTCGCCGCAGAAAATGCATTTATCAGATGATTTTAATATGGTTTTTCCGCAGTATATACAAGTACAATAGGCGGCAGAATGGATGTCTTTAAGAGAGCTTCCAGTAATTTCAGCAAGTCTGCTTGATATTTCTTCTTCATCTGCACCAATATTTTCAATAATTAATTGTGCAAGAACAAAAATAATTTGCTGCTGAAGTACAAATTTTTCCTGAAGTTCATCTATTTTTTTAGACAGGTTTTTTATCATTAAATTATGATCAGCAAGACTTTCTTTTGCATGGCCGAGTTCTTCAGAATGACTTGAAAGGTTTGACTGCTGTAATAAATCCCATAATATGTTTAACATATATAATATATTCCGGTTTTAAATTTTTCATTTTTAGTAATAAAACAAAATTTAGATTTTCAAATAATCTTTATATAAATTTTAAAAATTACAAATTGAGCAATTAATACTGAAAAATTGTGGAGGTATTTTTTTTAAATTTTGAAAAAAAAGAGGCCTTAAAAGACCTCTTTTTATTTATTAAAATGTCAGTTCAGAACTAAGACCATAGTCCGGGATAATTTTAAAGGCTTCCCAATTAATTACATCTGGTACAATTCTAATAACGGGGCTTAGCTGAAAAAAGTCTGATTTTGTTTCAGAGTTAAGGGTTACAATTCCATTTGACTTTACAAATGTTTCTTTTGTGTCTGTCCACTCAATGAATCCGTAGTTTTTCATGGCAAGCCTCCTCAATCTGTTTGAATTTAGTTCGGCAAATACAAAAAAAGGCTTTAATTCTTAAGTCAGGATTTAAGGTCATTAAAATCAGGATGACTTGAAATGGAACGAATAAAAAGGTCTGTTCTTTCAGTAAGTTGTTTTTTTATTGAAATGCAAAGGTTTTTCAAAACATTATAACCCATGGAGGGGTTTTTTGAAAGCATATCTGTAAATACATGGGAGCTTAAAATTATTACATCTGATTTTTCAGCTGCAACAGCATCAAGGGTATATGTGTCAATTCCCATAATTGAAGCTGTACCAAAAATTTCACCTGGTTTTAAAGTGTCTACTGTAACTATCATGTTTGATGCAATTTTTTGTTCAAGAAGTATTTTACCTGAAGATAAGAGATAAATTTGTTCTGCAACTTCCCCTTCTTTAAATATTACAGAATCAGCTTCAAATTCTTGGGCGTGTGCATTTTCAGCAATTTCTTTGAGAAGTTTTTCATCAAGTTCATTAAAAATTGAAAAAATTTTAAGATTATCTGGTGAAATCATTTTATTAACCCTGTAGTTTTCAGTTTGAAGCAATTAAAAATATTATTACAAGAAAAATAATTGATGCAGCTGCATTAAGTCCCAAAGGATAAACAGATTTTTTTTCATATTCATCCATGTTTTGAAGTGCCTCTAGTTTTCCCGGGGAATTTCCTGGAACAAAAAATAAAATAAATCTGTTTATGCCTACACTTATATTTTGAGCAATTTTTGAAATAAAAGGAACAGCTGTTTTAATAAATATTTTATCTGTAATTAAATTGGCTGTATTTAAAAACAGATCAAAAAATCTGTAAAAATAAATTCCTGCATTTACATAAATTGAATCTGTGTCAAGAAGTTTTCCTTTTGTATCTTTTGGAAGAAGGGAAAACTTTACAAAAAGATAATATGTAAAAAGTGCAAACATAAGAAGTTCAAGTTTTGGAATCATAATATATGGAGCAAAAAGAGTCTGACTTTCCATTTGGTATGGAAGAATTGAATATAAAAGCTCAGGACTTGTACCCACAATAATTGAAACAGCAGAAACAACAAACATGGCAAGAATCATGTTTGAGGGTGCTTCACTGCATTTTTCAACCTTTGTTTCACCAAAAAAGACACCATATACAAATCTTGCACCTGCAGCAATAAAAACTCCGGCAGAACCAAATTCAAGTAAAATCCAGGCTGTTTTCATGTGTTCATTTTCAACAGCTTTTATAATTATCGATTTTGATGCATAACCGCAGAAAAAAGGAAATGATACACTTAAGGCTGCAATTATTGCAAAAAGAGCAGTACATGGCATGTATCTGTAAAGACCTCCAAGTTCTGAAAAAGTTCTTTTACCTGTGTTGTAAATAACAGCACCTGCTGTCATGAAAAGAAGTGCCTTGTATAAAATATGTGAAAAAGCATGGGCAGCTGCACCGTTTATGGAAAATTCGGTTCCAATTCCAATTGCAACAAGCATGAACCCCACCTGATTGATCAGACAATATGAAAGACTTCGTCTTATGTCGTTTTCAATAAGTGCATAAACAAGCGGAAGGGTTGCCATAATAAGTCCTGCATATATTAAAAGCTCTGTTCCTGCAAATGTTCTTGCAAAAAGATAAACAGCACTTTTTGTTGTAAATGCACTTAAAAAAACAGCACCTTCAGGACTTGCTTCAGGATATGAATCCTTAAGCCATGCATGAACAGGGAAAACAGCAGCATTGACTGCAATTCCAATAAACATGAGGCTGCCTTCAATATTTGAAAGAGTCATTGGAGCAATCTGGTATGAGCCTGATTTTATGACCTGAATTATTATGCCGCCAAGAAGAAAAAGACCTCCTAAAATATGAATAAAAATATATATTGTTGCTGAATCAGCTGATTTTTTTGTTTTGCCGTCTAAAATTAAAAAGGTAGAGGCAAGAGCCATTATTTCCCAGAAAATATAAAGTGTGAAATAATCTCCTGCAAGGACAACCCCAAGACCTCCTCCTGCATAGACAAGTCCTGATGAAATTTTAAGAGAGCTTTGTGAATGAATGGAAAATAAAAGTCCTGCAAAGGTTATGATTGAAAAAATTATTGCAAATACCCTTGAAAGGCTGTCAATTTGTCCAAAAATCATCTGACCGTTAAAACTGTTTTCAAAAATCCAGCCAGTCATGTTCGGAGTTAAAAAAACAGTTATTAAACAAAAAACAGCACCTGTAAAATAAATGGTTTTTTTGATATTTTTTTCAAAAAAAGGTGCAATTAATCCTGAAAAAATCAGGATTAGTGCAGGCGGTATACCGTTTCCAAAAAGTGCGTTGTATAAGCTCATAAAATTACCATTTTTAGTTGGTTAACAAAAAATTCAGGTCTTAAAAAAAAGCAGTTTAAAAATAATTGAAAGAAATGCAAGAATAACAATAAAGGCAATTCCTGCAAACGCTTCAAATAAATAGATTTCACCTATTTTAAAATGATGATGTCTTTGAATGAAAAAATCTGAAACTATAAGTCCAATTAAACTCAAATAAAAAAGAACCATTATTTTTCCCTGAAAAGCTATCCAGACTTTTTTTGATTTTTTTGTTTCCATTAACTGCCTCCGTATATGGAGTTTACAAACATGTCTGCAAGAGTATTGAACACCCCTGGATAAAAAAATAAAAATACAGAAATTACTGCTGTGATTACAAGAGGCACAACGCAAAACATGGGAGCTTCGTCAATTTCATCCTTGAAATCAGATTTTTCCTTATAAAAAAATGCATTGTAAACAATAGGAAGAAAATAGGCCGCATTTAAAATTGAGCTTACAAGAAGAACAATTAAAAAGGCAGTCTGGCCTGACTGAATTGTTCCAAGAAGAAGAGACCATTTGCTCAAAAAACCTCCGCATGGAGGAAGTCCGATTACTGAAAGAGAACCTATAAAAAAAGCTCCCATTGTAAAAGGCATCTGGCGTCCTATCCCTTTTATCTGGCTTATGTATTTTTTCCCTGTTTTAACAAAAATTGCTCCTGCACAGAAAAAAAGTGTGATTTTTCCAAATGCATGCATTGCTATGTGCAAAACTCCGCCTTTTATTCCGTAAGGGCTTAAAAGTGCAATTCCAAGAACAATATATGAAAGCTGTCCTATTGTTGAAAATGCAAGCCTCCTTTTAAGTTCGTCCTGGGTTAGTGCAATAAGTGAAGATGTTATTATTGTAAATGATGCAATCCAAGCAATTATTATTCCAATATCAAGGTGAGCAAGAAGCTTTACCCCAAAAACTCCTGTAATTACTTTTACAACACAAAAAACCCCGACTTTTACAACAGCAACAGCATGTAAAAGTGCGGAAACAGGGGTTGGTGCAACCATTGCGGCAGGAAGCCATGAATGAAGAGGCATAATCCCTGCCTTTGCAAATCCAAAAACAAGCATTAATAAAAGAATTATTATTTCTGCTTTGGAAAAATCCCCTGTAAGAATTCCGTTTGTTGAAAAATCAAGGGTTCCTGTTTTCATCTGAATCCATATCATTGCAGGAAGTGCAAGTCCTACTGAGCCGAAAAGAAGATATCCAAGGTATTTTCTTGAAGAAATTTTTGATTTTTCATCCTGATGATGGGCAACAAGAGGATATGTTGAAAGAGATAAAATTTCATAGAAAATATAAAGTGTCAAAAGGTTTGCGGCAAAAGCTGCTCCAATAGTTGCAAAAAGGGAAAGAGCAAAAAAAGCAAAATATCTTGTCTGGGAATGTTCTTTTAAGGTTCTCATATATCCAATTGAGTATGCACTTGTTATTATCCACAAAAAACCTGCAACAAGAGCAAAGAATATTCCAAATGAATCAACCTTAAAGGCAAAGTAAATTCCTGGAAGAATTTCTGCAATTGAATAATAGAGTTCTTTTCCTGAAATAATTGCAGGAACCATTGAGGCAATAATAAGAAATTTTATTATTGCACCTGCAAAAGTCCACGATTCCCTGAAGTTTTGGCTTTTCCCGGAAGATATAATCCCTGGAACGGCAAGTGCAGAGGCAAGAACTGCAAAAAGAGGTTTTATGCTTAAAATAAGACTCATATGGTTTTAAAATCCTCTAAATTAAATGTATTATATAATTTTCAACAATTTTTCCTGTCATAAGTCCTAAAAAAATTATCAATCCAAGGCTTGAAACAAGAGGTACAACAACACTTAGCGGAGCTTCTGATATTTGTTTATTTGTATTAATATTTTGAGCCTGTAAATTTTCAGGTGTTTTGTGATGGTTTTTGTCTGAAAAAAAGCTTTTTTCAAAAATTCTGAAAAAAATAACAGCATTTATAAAACTGCTGAAAATAAGAGCTCCTGCAAAAAGGTATTGTCCTGCACCAAATCCGCCTTTAATCAAATACCATTTGCTGAAAAATCCGCATGTCGGAGGGATTCCTATTACTGCAAGTGCTCCCCCTGCAAAGGCAAGTGATGTAAAGGGCATTTTTTCAAAAATTCCCCTGATGTTTCTTATGTCTTCTTCAAGAAACTTTGAAGTAATTGCACCTGCTGCAATAAAAAGACAAAAAGTCATCGCAGCATCATTTATGATATGAATTATTGCACCTGTTGTTCCGTCTGAGTTCCCAAGGAAAAATCCTCCGGCCATATATCCGACTTCCATAATAATAATGTATGAAAGTATTTTTTTAAGTTTTGTGTGATAAAGGGCTTTTAAAGTTGCTGCAATAATTGCAATTGCACAAAAATTAACCATAAAATTTGAAAGACTAAAGCTTTCAATAAAAAGCTCAACTCCAAAAATTGAGATTCCAAGTCTTATAAGCACATAAATCATTACTTTTGTTGTAAGGGGGGCAATTATTCCCATGGAAGCATTGGGGCCGTTTGAATATGCTCCAGGAAGCCATCCGTGCATAGGAAAAAGTGCCGCCTTTGTAAGAATTCCTGCAACACAAAGACAAAAAGCCATAATTATTGTTGAGCTGTCCTTTAATAAAGGAAGCATTAAACTCATTTCTGTCATGTTAAGTGTGCCGGTTTTTATATATATGTATCCGACTCCCAAAAGATAAAGAGATGCTCCAATGGTTCCTATTATAAGATAATTTAGTGCTGCAAAAGGGCTTCTTGTGTTTCCCATTCCTATAAGTGCATAGCCTGTAAGTGATGAAACTTCCAAAAGAACATAAAGGTTGAATGCGTCTTCAGTTGCAGTTATTCCTGTAAGTCCTGTGATAAATAAAAGATAAAGTCCGTAAAAAGGTGCTTCTTTTTTTTCAAATCCGTATTTTACATAAGAGTTTGAAACAGGAAGATTTATTAATGCAATAATTTGTATTGCAGTAAGAACAAGAGCATTTAAGGCGTCAATTTTATATGAAATTCCAACAGGCGGAGCCCAGCCGGACATATGATAGGTAAGGACATTTCCTCCAGCTGTATAAATAAGCATTGAAATTGAGGCATAAGCTGTAAATGAAAGTGCAAGAAAAGCAATTATAAACGGATATTTTCTGTTTACCCATCCTGAGGCTGCCGCAGCAAGAGAGGCTAAGAGAGGAACAATTACTATTAATCCTGGAAGCTGGTGTATCATGTTGTTTAATCCGTAGGGTTAATGTTTAAATCTAATTTTCTCCTGTATAACCTGAAGCAATTTTTCTTCTTATCTCATCTTCTTCAAGGGTTTCGTATGTTCTGTAAACCTTTATTGCAAGAGCAAGTGCAACCCCGATTGTTGCAACTGAAACAACAATTGCAGTAAGCATTAAAACATGGGGAAGCGGGTTCATATAATTTGCCGCATCAATTAAAGTGTCTGGTTTATGCTTGTCTGTTTCTGTAATAATTGGAATTGTTCCATCAAGTTTTGCTGAAAGGGAAACATAAAACAAAATTATTGAAGTCTGGAAAATATTCATTCCAATAAGTTTTTTTATTATATTGTTTTTTGCAATAACCCCGTAAAGTCCTGTAAACATTAGAATTATGAAAATCCAGTAATTATAGTTTTTTAAGATTATCTCATAAATTTCCATGATTAAAGGCCCTCGTCATGTTTTCCAGATGAGGAAAGATTGTAGTAAAGCCAGATCATTACTGTTGTTACAGCAAGTGCAACTCCTATTTCCACAACAAAAATTCCATAATATCTTGCCATTACACTGTCTGTTCCAAAAACCTCCATAAGAGCTTCATAATTTAAAAATACTTTTCCAAGAACAATACACATGGCACCTGCTCCTGCATAAATAAAAACTCCTATTGCAGCAGAAACTGAAGCGGCTTTTTCAGATACCCATCTAAGTCCTGCAACAAGGTTTCTTGAAACTGCAAAAAGAATTATTGTTGCAGCAAGAATAACTCCTCCCTGAAAACCTCCTCCGGGGCTGTAGTGTCCATGGGCAACAACATATAAGGCAAAAATCTGAACAAAGGGAATTATGTACTGGGTTGTTTTTCTGATTATCAGGTCATATGGAGTCCAGAGTGAGTCAATTTGTCTGAAAACTTTTGAATCTTTTGAAGGTTCTTTTCCTTCACCGGTAATTTTAACTGTTATTCCTGTTGGAAGATGCCTGTAATATTTTGATTTTGTTTTTGGAGGTTTTCTCCTTAAAAGAAAAAAACATGCAAGTCCTGCAGAAAAAACAACAGCTGTTTCAAACATTGTGTCAAAACCCCTGTAGTCTGCAAGAATTGCTGAAACAATATTTGGTACATGGGAGTCTTTCATTGTGTTTTTTGCAAAATATGGTGAAAGATGACTTGATGCAGGAGAGTCTTTATCTCCCCAGTCAGGAAAATCCCATGACTGCCATAAAAAAACTCCAAGACAAAAAAGTATTGTTATTCTTGCAAATGTTTTCAATCCTTTGTCTCCCTTGTTGTATGAAAAACCGCTGCAACAAAAAAAACTGTACTTACTCCTGCTCCAACTGCTGCTTCAGTAAATGCAACATCAACAGCACCCATTATTGCCCATGCAAGACATAAAAGAAAACTATAGGCTCCAAGAACTATGGAAGCACCCAAAAGGTCTTTTACAGCAAGAGCTCCAATTGCACAGATTACTGTCATGGATAAAATTATCAAATCAAGAAGCGGAGACATTTATTCCTCCATTTTGTTTTTTTTCCAGGGTTTCATTCCAGCCCTTATTCCTGCATCAACAATTGCATGGGTTGCAGTCGGGCTTGTGATAAAAATAAATACTGCAATAAATATTAATTTTATTACAAGAAAAACAGTGTTTACTGAGAAGTCCTGCCAGAGACAGAAAGCTGATACTGCTATAACAAAAAGAAGCAGTCCTGTGGTGTCAAGCATGCCTGAGGCATGAAGTCTTGAGTAAAAATCAGGAAGTCTTAAAAGCCCTACGGCTGCTCCAAACATGAATAAAAGACTTAAAAAAATAAGAAAACTTATAAAATAAATCATAAATTTATTCCCTATCAAGACCTTTTCGTTTCTGGAAATAACGTGATGCTGCAAGAACAGCAACAAAATTGAGCATTGCATAGGCAAGTGCAATATCTATAAACATTTCAACCCTTTCATACATAAGACCAATTAATATAAGAAGGGGAACAGTTTTACTTCCTATTGCATTTACACCTATTATTCTGTCAAGAATTGTAGGCCCTGCAACTGCTCTGTAAAGTGAAACAAACATAATCAGTGCAATAAAAACTGACGAGTAATAAAAAATATTATCCATTTATTTTTTCACCAAAAATTTTAGCTGTTTTTCTTTCCATTTCGCCGGGAAGTCCTGAAGCTGTTGTTTTATCTATTGCATGTACTGTGAATTTACCTGTTGGAGTAACTTTTACAGTCATTGTACCTGGTGTGAGAGTTATTGAGTTGGCGAAAGTAACAAGTCCTGTTGTATTTTTTATTCTGCTTTTAAATTCAAAAATATGGGGGTCAATCTGGTTTTTGACAGATGGAGAAAAAACAATTTTAAGCATATGAAATGATGATAAAAATATTTGATAAATAAGCCATGGGAAATAGAGCAGAAACTTTATCCACACAAGTCCAAGGCCTTTTTTGATAGGGTCCGGGAAAATAATTTTTGCAGACAAAAAACTTACAAATCCGGCTGAAACAGCACCAAGAGTTAAATGATAAAGATCAAGATATCCTGAAAAAACAATCCATACAGCAAAGGTCATGAAGAAGGTAAGAATGTACGCTGGAAAATATTCTTTAACTTTATTCATATTTTCTGCCTTTGTTAAAGTCAGTAAAAAATTGATTTGAACTTAATTTCTAAACTGGATTTCTTTTCAAGTCAATCAATCTTAAATTATTATAAGAAACTTTGTTTTTTTGTAACCCCCTGTGTTTTTATCCAGGAGGTTTTGAGAAATACAAAGCTAATGATTTTTTTGGGAATAGTTTTTTTGATTTAGCTGCTTAGTCAACCATAGCAAAAGCTTTTATCAGGTCTTTTCGTGTTACAATTCCAACAAGTTTTTTGTCTTGAACAACAGGAACTCTTTTTAAATCGCGAGAACTCATAAGTTCAACAAGATTTGTTAGTGTTTGATCAGGGCTTATTGTTACAGGATTTTTAGTCATTACTTTTTCAAGGGGCTGATCTTTTGCTTTTTTGTAAACTTCTTCAATATTGCCTTGGTAATGGGTCTGGCCAAAAAGCATTTTTACAGATGCAAGTGCATGTGGAATTTCAACTTCTTTTCCAACAAAGTCAGATTCAGTCAAAATTCCTTTTAAACGGTTTTCTGAGTCAACAACAGGAAGGACGCTTAATCCTTTTTCAATCATGAGCTGGGCGGCTTCCTTGAGTTTTGTATCTGCAAAACAGCTGATTACATCAGTGGTCATAAATTCAGAAATTTTCATTCATCCTCCAAAGATTAAAGAAAGTGATTTTTATTCAAGTATAAAAATAATTTTTATTTATTTATAATTGCAAGGAAAAAGTAAATTTTTATAAAATAAAAATTATGACAGCGTGTATAGATTTGTCAAGGAAATAGGCTTAAAATGAGAAAGTAATATTTAAAATGTTTTGAATTGTATTGACAGGGAAAACTATTAATTACTATTTATTTTATGATAATTTTTAATTTTAAATTATTGTTTGAGTATATACAAGTATATAATTAGGAGGAATAATGAACCCCACATCAATTCAGATAATAGGAACAGCAATTTTTTGTATAGCTGTTCTTCATACTTTTATGGTTAATCCCATTGTAGCCTATTCCCATAAGTTTAAAGATGGTTCAATGGTAAACCGTCTTCTTCATTTCCTTGGGGAGGTTGAAGCAGTTTTCGGAATATGGTCAATTATATTTATAATTTTATATGCATGGATCGAAGGTTTCATGATATTGGACGATGCCCATCATGTAATAGGAGGAGTAATTCACTATATTGATAATGTAAATTATACAGAGCCTGCATTTGTTTTTGTAATTATGTGTATGGCAGGTACAAAACCTATTTTGAAATTTGCTGAAACTGTCATTGGCTTTGTGGCAAAGTTGATTCCTGTTAATGAAAAAATGGCTTTTTATATTTCAGCCCTTATTTTCGGACCTCTTCTTGGTTCATTTATAACAGAGCCGGCTGCTATGACAGTTACTGCACTTTTACTTTTAAAGTTTTATTATATTGAGGGAATGAGCATAAAATTTAAATATGCCACAGTTGGAGCCTTGTTTGTTAATATTTCAGTTGGTGGAACTCTTACGCATTTTGCAGCGCCTCCTGTTCTTATGGTTGCAGGAAAATGGGGCTGGGGAATGACTCATATGATAACTCATTTTGGTTACAAGGCAGCAATAGGAGTAATTATTGTAACATTAATAACAGCCTTTGTTTTCAGAAATGAACTTAAAGGCAAGCTTCCACAGCAAAATTCTGCAGATGGAGATAAAGCCCCATTCTGGCTTATTGCAACCCATATAATTTTTATTGGCCTTGTCGTTCTAACAGCTCATCATCCAAAATTTTTTCTTGGTCTTTTTATCTTTTTTATAGGTATGACCCATATAACCCACCAATATCAGGATAAACTCAAATTAAAGGAATCTTTGCTTGTAGGTTTTTTTCTTGCAGGACTTGTAACTCTTGGAGGAATGCAGGGCTGGTGGCTCCAGGAACTTCTTGCAAAGCTTCCAGACCTTGCACTATTTTACGGAGCAACTGCTTTAACTGCTGTTACAGACAATGCTGCTCTTACTTATCTTGGCTCTCTTGTTGAAGGCTTAAGTGAATCAGCAAAATATTATCTTGTTGCAGGTGCTGTTACAGGCGGAGGTCTTACTGTAATTGCAAATGCACCTAATCCGGCAGGTTACGGAATTTTAAACACTCAGTTTGAAAACGGTGGTATTAATCCTCTTTATCTTTTGGTAAGTGCAATTTTTCCTACAGCTGTTATGCTCATATGCTATGAGTTTTTGCCAACCCTTTAATTGTCTTATTTAAGAAATATCCAGGCCGTCATTATATGTGACGGCTTTTTTTTTGCCTGGGTGAACAGTGTTTAGGCTGGTTTTTTAAATTGACAGTTTTTTTTTAAAAAAAAGTTCTTAGCCTTTTAATTTGTCAGTTAGGTGACTTTTAGTCTTATTTGTTTTGATTATTAAATACTTGACCATATTTTCTTTTATCTACTATAAGATAAAAGTTTATATTTAATGACAAACTTGTGAAAATAAGGTTTGTTTAAGGGAAAATTTCATGAATTTAGCGTTTTTTATGCTAACTTAAACCAAAGTGAGGGGAAAATGAAAAAAATTTTTTATTCAATTTGTGCAGCTGTTCTGCTGATTTCAGCATCTGTGCAGGCAAAAACAATAACACTTGGGGTTGCAGCAGATCCAATAGCTCTTGATATTCATGTCCAGCTTTCTGGAGAAATGCTTGCATATTCTCACCTTTCCTTTGATCCTCTTGTAAGATGGACTAAAGATATGAAATTTGAGCCCCGTCTTGCAGAAAAATGGGAAAGATTAGATGAACTTACAATGCGGTTTCATCTTCGCAAAGGTGTTAAGTTTCACAGCGGAAACACATTTACTGCAAAAGATGTTGTGTGGACTGTTGAAAGGCTGAAAAAAAGCCAGGATTTTAAAGGACTTTTTGAAATTTTTGAAAAAGCTGCTGCAGTTGATGAATATACAGTTGATATTAAAACCAAAAAACCATACGGTCTTTTTCTTAATATGATGACCTACCTTTTCCCAATGGATAGTGATTTTTATACTGGCACAGATGAAAACGGAAAACCAAAAGATGCTATAGACAAAGTTGCAGCAACTTTTGCAAATACCCATGAGTCAGGAACAGGCCCTTTTTATGTAACTTACCGTGAGCAGGGTGTAAAAACTGTTTTTAAAAGATTTGCAGATTACTGGGACAAAGACTGCCCTGGAAATATTGATGAACTTATAATGAATCCTATCAAAAAAGATGCAACAAGAGTTGCTTCCCTTCTTTCTGGAGACGTAGATTTTATTTATCCTGTTGCACCACAGGATTATGCAATGGTTAAAAACAGAAAAGGCGTAAAGCTTGTAACCATGGGCGGTTCAAGAATAATAACCTTTCAGCTTAACCAGAACAGAAGACCTGAATTTAAAAATGCAGATGTAAGAAAAGCAATTGTTTATGCTGTAAACAATGAAGGTATAGTTGAAAAAATAATGAAAGGTGAGGCTGTTGCAGCAGGACAGCAGGGGCCAAAAGGCTTTGGCGGTTATATTGAGGAATTAAAACCAAGATATGATCTTAAAAAAGCAAAAGAACTCATGAAAAAAGCCGGATATGAAAAAGGCTTTGAATGTACAATGATTGCTCCAAACAACCGTTATGTAAATGATGAAAAAATTGCTGAAGCAGTTGCGGCAATGCTTTCAAAAATAAATATCAAGGTAAATCTTAAAACAATGCCAAAGGCTCAGTACTGGAATTCCTTTGACGCTCAGGAAGCAGACATTCAAATGATCGGATGGCATCCTGATACAGAAGACTCTGCAAACTATTCAGAATATCTTGTAATGACCCCTTCAAAGGAAACAGGATACGGACAGTACAACAGCGGAAATTACAGCAATAAAAAAGTTGATGAGCTTGTTCTTGCATGCCAGACAGAAACAGATCCAGATGTTAGAAATGCAATGCTTAAAGAAATTGAAACAATTTTATACAATGAAGCTGCATTTATTCCTCTTCACTGGCAGAATCTTTCATGGGCAGGAAAAGATAATCTTGATATAGAGCCCATTGTCAACATCATGAACTTTCCTTATTTTGGCGAACTTGTTGCCAAATAAATAAAATATTTTTTAAGCTTTCTATATTTAAAGGCCGGGGAAACCTGGTCTTTAATATGTAGAAGCCTAAGTTCATGATTTTAAAATTAAAAACCTTATTGTTTGATAAAATTTGGGAAAAATTAATGTTTGCATTTATTACAAGAAGGATAATTCAGGCTGTAATTGTAATGCTTATTATAAGTTTCATAGGCTTTACAATAAAGCATCATGTTGGTGACCCTGTAAGGGAGCTTGTTGGTGTTTCAGTAAAAGCAAGTGAAAGAGAGGCTTTACGGGAAAAGCTTGGATTAAATGATCCTTTTTTTGTTCAATATAAAAATTTTTTAAAAAATGCCGTAAAAGGTGATTTCGGGATTTCCTATTTTTTTAAAAAACCTGCATCACAGGTTATTCTTGAAAAAGCTCCGGCTACTTTAGAGCTTGTGTTTGCAAGTTCAATTTTAATTATTCTTCTTTCCATTCCACTTGGAACTTATTGTGCAATAAAACCAAAAAGCATTTTATCAAGACTTATAATGGGAATGAGTATTGTTGGTGTTTCCATTCCTGTTTTTCTTACTGCAATCATGCTTATATTTTTATTTGCAGTTAACCTGCATATTCTTCCTTCATACGGAAGGGGAGATACAGTCCCTATTTTATGGGGAATGTGGGATACAGGTTTTCTTACCTTAGATGGATTAAAACATTTGATTTTACCTGTAATTGCACTTTCATCAATCATGCTTCCCCTTTTTATAAGGCTTATAAGAGCTGAAATGATGGAGGTAATGCAGACTGAATATATTAAATTTGCTTTTGCAAAAGGACTTTCCAAAAAAAGAATATGGTTTGTTCATGCTTTTAAAAATACACTTCTTCCCGTAATAACTGTGGGCGGTGTTCAGCTTGGAATTATGATAGCTTACACAATTCTTACAGAAACTGTTTTTCAGTGGCAGGGAATGGGGTTTATGTTTTTAGAGGCTGTTGAAAGATCAGATACCTCACTTCTTGTTGCATATCTCATGTTTGTGGGAGTTTTGTTTGTGGTTGTAAATACAATAGTTGATATTATTTACGGTTTTATAAACCCAAAGGTAAGAATTTCAGGTACAAAATAATGGATAAATGGAAAAAATTTAAAGAATCATACTTTTTATACTCTTTTTTAAGAGATCCTGTTGCAATAGTGAGTTTTGTTGTTTTTGTGTTTCTTGTGCTTGCAAGTTTTACAGCACCTTTCACAGCTCCCTATGACCCTTATGATACAACTACAATAAGCATAATGGACTCTGAAATTCCACCTGTCTGGCTTGAAGGCGGAGAAAAAAATTTTGTTCTTGGAACAGATTCCCAGGGAAGAGACATGCTTTCAACCATGATGTATGGAATGCGTGTTTCCATTATAATTGGAATAGGTGCAGTTTTACTTCAGGCTTTTCTTGGGGTTGTTATAGGACTTTTGTCAGGATATATCGGAGGCAGGGTTGATGCCTTTTTTATGCGTCTTGCAGATATTCAGCTTTCATTTTCAACTCTTATGGTTGCAATTTTTATAAGTGCCATATTTCAGACTGCCTTTGGAGTTGGAAAATATTCGGAATATGCTGTTCCCATTCTTGTTTTAATAATAGGCCTTGCTGAATGGCCCCAGTACGCAAGAACAGTAAGGGCTTCTGTTTTAGGGGAAAAGGAAAAGGAATATGTTGAGGCTGCTAAAGTAATAGGTTTTGGTTCAAGATGGATCATGTTCAGACATATACTACCAAACACCTTGTCACCGGTTTTTGTTATTTCAACAATTCAGGTGGCAAATGCTGTTATGAGCGAGGCTGCACTTTCTTTCCTGGGCCTTGGAATGCCTGTTACAAAGCCCTCCCTTGGTTCACTTATAAATTTAGGCTTTGAATATATTTTCAGCGGTTCCTGGTGGATTACAATTTTTCCGGGAATTTTGCTTATTGTTCTTGTTCTTGTGGTGAACCTTTTAGGTGACTGGCTAAGAGATGTTTTAAATCCCAAGCTCTATAAAGGATGATTATGATGGAGCATTTGTTAGAAGTTAATAATCTGGAAGTAAAATTCAAATTAAGAACAGGCGGGCTTACTGCCATAGACAAAGTCGGTTTTACCCTTGATAAGGGAGAACGTCTTGGAATTGTGGGAGAAAGCGGTGCCGGAAAATCTGTTACAGGTTTTTCAATAATAAATCTTATAAGCAAACCCGGATATATTTCAGATGGAGAAATAATTTTTGAGGGAAAAGATCTTACCCGTGTTTCAGAAGATGTTTTAAGACATATAAGGGGCAACAGGATAAGCATGATTTTTCAAGATCCCATGATGACTTTAAATCCTGTTTTCACCATTGGTGAGCAAATGGCTGAAACTATTTTAGCTCACAAAAACATTTCAAGAAAAGACGCCCTTGAAATTTCAGTAGAAAAATTAAGACAGGTTCATATTCCTTCCCCTGAAACAAGGCTTAATCAGTATCCCCATGAATTTTCAGGGGGAATGAGGCAGAGAATAGTAATTGCAATTGCACTTTTGCTTGATCCTGCAATCATAATTGCAGATGAACCAACTACTGCACTTGATGTTACAATCCAGGCTGAAATCATGGAGCTTTTGCTGGAGCTCTGTGAAAAAAATGAAACAGGACTTATTTTAATTACCCATGACCTTGGAGTTGTTTCCCAGGTAACAGAAAAAATTGCAGTAATGTATGCCGGAAGAATTGTTGAAATCGGTTCAACCGAAAATATTGTTGCAAATCCTTTACATCCCTATACCCGGGGCTTAATAAAAGCACTTCCAGGCTCAAGGGGAACAGGCGAAAAACTTTATCAGATTCCCGGTTCAATGCCAAACCTTACTGAAATGCCGAAAGGCTGTGCTTTTCATCCAAGGTGCGAGCTTGCTGAAGGTGAATGTTTTACAACAGTTCCGGAACTTATGCAGAGGGGAAATTTCAGGCGTCTTGCAGCCTGTCACAAGGTTTAATATATAAAGGCAGTTTGTCTGTCTTATTAAGATAAAGGTATTTTTATGCACAGGGAAAACAGACTTGTAACCATAAACAAGCTGGTCAAAAAATTTGATATTTCAGGCGGATTTTTAGATCAGCTTAAATTTGAAAATAAAAAAATTGTAAGAAAAAAGACTTTTGTACATGCAGTAAATGATGTGAGTTTTACTGTAAATAAAGGGGAGATTTTATCTGTTGTAGGTGAAAGCGGATGCGGAAAGTCAACTCTTGCAAGGGTAGTAATGGGACTTTATAAACCCTGGTCAGGAGAAATTTTTTACAAGGATAAAAGAATAGACAATCTTGATAATTCACAAATGCTTTCATACAGAAAAAAAATGCAGATGATTTTTCAAGATCCCTACGCTTCCTTAAATCCTAGAATGACTGTTAAAAAAACCCTTGAAGAGCCTTTAAGATTTCATGAGCCTTCAATTTCAAATTCAGAAATTGAGGAAAAGGTTATGTATGTAATGGAACAGGTCGGGGTCAATCCAAACTGGGCCAACAGATATCCCCATGAGTTTTCAGGCGGTCAGAGACAAAGGGTGAGCATTGCAAGAGCTCTTATGGTTGATCCTGAATTTATTGTTGCAGATGAACCGATTTCAGCATTAGATGTTTCAATTCAGGCCCAGATTTTAAACCTTTTAATGGATGCAAGGGATAATTTCGGCCTTACATACATGCTTATCACCCATGATCTTTCAGTTGTTGAGCATATTAGTACAAGGGTTTGTGTGATGTATCTTGGTACAGTGTGTGAAATTGCACCTGTAAAAAATATTTTTTCAAATCCTCTTCATCCCTATACAAGTGCTTTACTTAGTGCAATTCCAAAACCCGGTGCAAAGAAAAAAGAACATATAAAACTAAAAGGCGAAGTTCCTACCCCTATAGTTCTTCCTACAGGCTGTGTATTTCATACAAGATGTCTTTATGCTGATGAAAGATGCAGACAGGAAATTCCAAAACCAATGTCTTATGACAACGGTCAAAGCTATGTTGCCTGCCACGGAGTTGAGGAGAAAAGAATTTAAAATTAATAATAAGGTTTCTTCATTATCTTTGTTGATTTATTAAATTTTTTTTGGTTTTATACTTTTAACCAAAACGGTGTAAGGAACAGACTCTGATGAAGAAACCTGAAATTTTGTTTGTATGTGAAAATGATTTAAAGACTTTGGAACTTGCAGTAAAAACAGCTGTAAATAAATATGCCAATTTTGCCAATTTTGAAGGATGTTTTACAGGCAAGTCTTCAGAAAAAATTTTAAGTAAAAACTTAAAAACTCCGTCAAAATTAGGCGGCAGGTCATTTGATATAATTATTTCCCTTTGCACCACAAAATCAGAAAAATTTAAGCAATTTGCAGGTTTTCCTGTAATTGTTGACTGGTCTGATAAAATTTCTTCTTTTTTTTCAGATGATGAGAAAGTTTTTTTATCTGCAATAGAGCATGAGCTTAATTGTTTTTTTGAATCAGGTTATTTTTTCGGCATAAATAATTATAAGTATAATATGGATCTTATAATAAACAGTCTTGGTGATGCTGTAATAGCACACGATCTCAATAGAAAAATATATTATTTCAATAAAACTGCCGAAGAAATTACAGGATATTTGCAGGAAGAAGTTTTAGGAAATGACTGCCACGATGTTTTTCCAACCCCGATCTGTGGGAGCAACTGCTCATTTTGCGAGGGTTTAAGGCCGGATCAAAGTTTTACCGGCAAATCTTACAAAACAATTTTTCATGATAAATCCGGTACAAGAAAAGAACTTAAGGTAAATGTAATCCCAATGAGGGATGCTTTTGGAATTTTAAGGGGAGTTACTGCTTCAATAAGGGATCTTACCGAGCTTAATCTTGCAAAGGAACAGATTTTAAAGGAGCAGAATTTTAACGGAATAATTGGAAAAGATCCTGAAATGCTCAAGGTTTTTCAGCAGATAAAGGATCTTGGGCTTTATGATACACCTGTTCATATACATGGAGATACAGGTACAGGAAAAGAACTTGTTGCAAGGGCAATTCACAATGAGAGTACAAGAAATACAATGCCTTTTGTTCCAATAAACTGCGGAGCACTTCCAGAGGGCTTAATTGAAAGTGAGCTTTTTGGTCATGTAAAAGGATCTTTTTCAGGTGCTTTAAGGGATAAAAAAGGAAGGTTTGAACTTGCAGACAAAGGAACAATTTTTTTAGATGAGATCGGAGATCTTCCAAAAGATGTTCAGGTAAAGCTTTTAAGGGTTTTGCAGGAAGGAACCTTTGAAAAGGTCGGAGGAGAATCAACCGTTAAAGTTGATGTAAGAATTATAAGTGCCACAAACAAGGATCTTAAGCAGGCTGTAAAAAAAGGTGAATTCAGAGACGATTTATATTATCGTCTTAATGTTGTTCCGATTTTTCTGCCTTCCTTAAAAGAAAGAAAAAATGATATTCCTGTTCTTTGCTCCCATTTTCTTAAAAAAACTGCAAAAAGGCATAAGCAGGAACCTTTAAATATTTCCAAAAGAGCCTTAAGTGCACTCATGGACTATGATTGGCCTGGAAATATAAGACAGCTTGAAAATGTAATTGAATATTCCATAATTCATGCATCAGGAACTTATATAGATTTTGAAAATCTTCCAGAAGAAATTCAGGAAGCTTCAAATATAGAAGATAAATCCCTCAAAACCAAGGGATCAAAGGGAAAACTAAACCGGGCTGCTGTAATTTATGCTCTTGAAAAATCAGGAGGTAACAAGACCAATGCTGCAAAAATTTTAGGTGTTGGAAGGGCAACTCTTTACAGATATTTGAATACCAATTCAATAGATTTTAACCTGAATTGAGCGATAAATTTAAAATTGACTGATTTTTAGGAGTATATATGGATATTTTTGAAGGCAGCAGAGAAGAAGAGTATGAGGGTTATAAAAGCTGTATTAAAAATGAATATGGCATAAACTATAGTCTGCTTAAATGGATTACCCAGGAACAGGCATTGGCTTTTGAAGAAAAAAGGCAGGCTCTTTTAAAGAAGGCTGGTTTAAGAGTTTGTTCAAAAAATACAAAAATTTATTCAAATAAACTTGCTCCAGGCTGCAAGGTTTGTGCAGGAGGGCAGTGGTCATGTCTTTTTATTTCAGGTATCTGCAATGGAAATTGTTTTTATTGTCCTGCTCCCCAAAATGAAGACACCCCCCCTGTTTCCCAGAATATTTTTTTTAGTTCAGCTGCTGAGTATGCAGATTATGTTGAAAAACTGGGGTTTAAAGGTGTTGGTTTAAGCGGAGGAGAACCATTAATAAAATTTGATTTGTGCCTTGAATACATAAGGGAACTTAGAAAAAGATTTACAAATAATTTTCATATCTGGCTTTATACAAACGGAATACTTGGAACAAAAGAAAAGTTTAAAGCACTAAAAGATGCAGGTTTAAATGAAATAAGGTTTGATATTGGTGCAACAGCCTATAGTCTTGAATCTGTTAAAATGGCATCTGAATTTTTTGAAAATCTTACAATTGAAATTCCATCTGTACCTGAAGACCTTGAACTTTTGAAGGTAAAACTTCCTGAAATGGAAGCCTTGAAAGTAAAGTATCTAAACCTTCATCAGCTTAGAATTACCCCCCATAATTTTGAAAATCTTTTAAAAAGAAATTATACTTATATTCACGGTAAAAAAGCTCTTGTTGCAGAATCAGAAATTTCAGCACTTGAAACAATAAATTACTGCCTTGAAAAAAATATAAATGTTTCAGTTAATTATTGTTCATTTGCCTATAAGAACAGGATTCAAACTGCTGCTGCAAGAAAAAAGGCTGCAAAACTTATTAGAGAAAAGTATGACGATATTACTGAAAACGGTTATTTAAGAAGGGTTTATATTAAAGGGGACAGATCTTTTTGCGATGAAAAGGAAATTAATCTTAAAGCAATTCTTGGAAATGAGGGTTTTGAAAGAAAAGGAGAAAAAATTTATTTTAAGTTTAATCTTTTTCCTCTTTTCACAAGTCCTGGCCTTGAAATAAATATTGAATATCACGAACCCTTTATTCTTCCTTCAATTTCCTACTATAATTTTTTTAAAGAAATAAAATTAAACAGCGGGAAAAAAATATTTGCTGAAAGAAAAAAAGCATATGAATTAAGCAATCTTAAAATGAATGAGTTTTCTGAAACCAAGGCTAAGCCTGTTTATCTTAAAATTTTATCCATGGCAGAAAATTTAGCAGATAAAGAATCAGTACTAAAATATGAAAGAATTGAAAAAAATCTTTTAAAATATTTTTAATAAATCAAATCAGCTTGATCCATTTATGGCTAAAATTCAAGTTTTCCATGGAAGCTGACCTGGAAATAAAGGGGAAAAATGAAAATAGGTTATAATTCACCTGTTATTTTAACTTATGCTCTTATTGCAGCATTAATTGTACTTATAACAGAAATAACCCATACTTCTGTTGTATCAAAATATTTTATTTCTCCATCTGGAAGTCTTTCCAATCCGATTTCCTTTTTAAAGCTTTTTACCCATTGCCTTGGGCATTCAGGATGGAGTCATCTTGTGGGTAATCTTACACTTATGCTTTTGACAGGTCCTCTTATTGAAGAAAAGTATGGTTCTTTTAAAACCTTTGAAATGTTTGCTGTAACAGCCTTTGTAATTGGAATAATAAACTATTTTGTATTTTCTTCACTTATTCTTGGAGGAAGCGGAATTGTTTTTATGCTTATTCTTTTAAGTTCATTTACAAATTTTAGAGCAGGTAAAATCCCCTTAACAGCAGTTCTTGTTGCAGTTTTTTTTCTTGGGGGTGAAGTTTTAAATCTTTTAAAAAACGATAATATTTCTCAGTTTTCTCATATTGCAGGCGGTTTTGTCGGCTCTTTGTACGGTTTTATGAGAACAAGATAAATTTACAACAAAAATACCGGAGTATTTTGAGGATTAAATTTTAATCTGACTTTAGAATAGACAAAAAAGACAGTTTTTGTTCTTAAGCTGTTTAAACAAATTAAAAAGACTAAAAATCAAACTCAAATCCTGCATAAAACTGCCTTCCAGGAGTTGGAATCATATCTGTTGATGAGGGTGAATTTGTGTTGTTGAAAATATTTAGAACTGAAACTAAAAGGCTTGCCTTATATCTTTTGTAAATTAAAAAAGGTATTTCTGATTTTAAATCGCAGCTTAAAACAGAATCTCTTTTTTTATTTTCATAAATTGGAATTTCATCTTTATATGGTTCCCCAGTAACAGGATTTATTAAACCGCTTGAAATTATTTCCTTATATTCACCTGTATTTGAAATAATATTGTAATTTTTTACGTATTTTACCAAAAAGCTTAAATGAAGATTGTTGAAAAGTTTTTTGTAAATTAAAAAATTAGCAGTAAGAGGCTGGTTATAGTCAGAAGCAGGAAGTTCATCTTTAAACATGATTTTCCCCTCATAATAAACAAGCTCTGAGTCTGTTTCTTCATCAGAAGATGAATTGTAGTTTTCAATAAATGAAACTCTGTCCTGCCAGGAAATATTAAAAATAAGTGAATAATCATTTTCCTTTGTTTTTTCTGCTGTAAAACTTATGCACTCATATTCTGAACTGCCTGAATTGTTATATTCATAAATTGTGTGTCCTTCTTCCCTGTAGCCGTATCCTGTTGCAAATTCATCTTTGAAAAATTTTTTTATGTATTTTAAATGAAAATCTGTTTTAAAAGCATTTGCCTTAATTCCTGCTGAATATTCATCTGCATATGGAGTTTCAAGGTTTGAATATCTGTAGAGCTTTGTTGGGCTGTCACTGTCGTCCATCCATTGGGTAAGACGGTTTTCAAATGTGGAACGCCATTGGATTTTGTATGAAGTCTTTCTTGCTTCCTTAAGCTTGTGCTGCAAAAATCCGTGGCTGTAATATCTATTGTATCCGGAATGAAAAATAAGATTTTTGTTTTTTAAAATATCGTATGTAAATGTGAGTCTTGGGGAAAAATTTGTATTTTCAAGAAAGTCATCCTTTGAAACCCTTATGCCTGTTCTAAGGGAAAATCTGTTTAAAAATAAAAGTTCTTCAAGATAAAGTCCGTATAAATTCAAATCCTCTTTGCCTGAATATGGGAAATATTCAAGTCTTTTTGAAAGATACTGCTCACCTGGTACAGAAGCAGGGTCATTTAAGGGTGCAATAAAGTCAGGGTTGTCAGTTACAGCAGAAGAATATGAGAATGTGGTATTTTTTCTTGTTTCTTCACCGCTTGCATATGTGTAAAAAAATCCTGCAGAAGGCCTGTGAAAAAGATTTTTGTAAATATTTTTTTTATACCATTTAATATCTGTATTGAAATTAAGGGACTGCTCATTTTTTTCAATATTTCCAAATCCGCCTTCAGAACTTGTGTCTTTTCCTGCTAAAAGTCCAAAATCCTTTGATTTGAATGCTTTCCATAAATACCAGTTCTGATTTGCTTTTCTGTCATAATTACTTTTAGAATATCCAATGCTTAAATCAATATCTGATTTTTTTGTTTGAAATGATGTCTTTCCTGTCAGGTTTAAACCGCCTCCATTAATTGAATATTCAGAGTCTTTTGCATTGGCCATGAAATAATTTGCCGTGTATGGAGTATAGCTAAAATTAAGGGAAGATGAATTTCCTGTAGAATTTTCATGGTTAAGTTTAAGAAAAACAGAATTAAGCTCCCTTTCCTGATTTTTTGTTGTTCCAAGATGATAAAGCGGAATTTTAGAGTAGTTGTTTTTAAAGCTGAAAAGAAAGCCGGTATTATTTGAAATCGGACCTTCAAGACTAAGTGATGATTCATATTTTTCAAAATCAGGCTGCATTCTTTCGGAAGTTGAAGACTTAAATTCATTTTTAAAATTTCCCTTAAGATTAAAACTTGTCCATTCTGATCTTGTTGTAATAAATTTAAGTCTTCCCTTGAATTTATCTGAAGGTTTTTTTGTATCACAGGCAATTACACCTCCGGTAAAGCCTCCATATTTTGCTGGAACGTCATTTTCATAAATTTTTATGGACTTTAAAAGAAATGGATCTGTAAAAATCATTGTTGAATAGCCTGGAACATCTGTTATTGATCTTGGATCCGATGAAACAGGATCAAGAAAGCTTCCTATATTTGAACCGTCAAGTGTAAAACTGTTATCATAAAATTTTCCACCTGATATTGATATTTCTTCAGGAAGAATTTCACCTGAAGTAAGAGGTGAATTTTCTTCATTTGAAAAACGAACTGAAGGTTTAAGTTTTAAAATTTCTGTTACAGAGGAATTTGAAACAGGAATTTTTTCAATAAGTTCTTCTTTATATTCACTGTTTCCGGTATTTTTCATCTGATCAGATTCTGTTACAACAACTTCTGGAAGATAAAAAATTTGTTTTGATTCTTCTGCACTGATTAAAACTGGCAGAAGAATTATAAAAAAAGTCAGTATTCTAGTTTTTGAAAAGAGGCATTGGATCATAAATATCATCTATTCCGTCATTGTCAGAGTCATTGTCAAGTAGAAGTCCTGTATTAGAAATTTCTGTTTCACTTAAAAGAGGACTGAAAAAATATGGGTTCCCGTCTTTGTCAAAGTCTATTGTTGCACCTGTAATATTTGGAAAATCATCTCTTAATGCTCCAATTTGAAGGGCAATTTGTGCAATTGCATTGAATTTTTCCTCTGTAAATTCTATTGAGTCAGCAGTCTCAAGACCTTTATCAGTAAAATTTGCCTTTGCAAACCCAATAGCTGTATTGGTTAGAAGATCTGTTTTTTCTCCCTTGTCAAGTATTTTGCTGATTTCTTGCAAGGCTGTTTCCAAAATATTTTTAGCATCTTCCATAAAAAAGAAATCTGAAAAAATTTCAGCAAGTTTTATAAATTCTTCAGCTTCATTTATTATGTCATCTTCATTATTGTCATCAACTGAAATATTTGAAATTACATAAACAGCATTGTCCTTTAATTGTGAAATAATATCTTTTTTTTGAACAAGGCCTGAATATTCCATAACCTGAGTTAAAAAATCAGTTTTATCTTCAAAATCAATGGTGTCTGAATTAAATGCTTCAACTGATTTTTCAAGAGCAAGTTCAATAAATAGATTTTTATAATTTTCATCTTTTACTTCAAAGGCTGTTAAAGCTGATTTTACGGCTGAATCAATATAATATTTTGTTCCAGCCATTGGTTCAAGCTCAAATGAGTAATCTGTTCCTGAAATTATTCCACCGTCAAGAACCTTTTTTATGTTTTCAAAACAAATATCTAAATAAGCATTTTCATTTAAAAGAGAAAAAATTACAGCAGCTCTTTGATATCCTTTTTGAATTTTATAAGATGATTTTTCAAAGTCTTTTCCAGTATTGTGCATTTTATCTGAAAAAGAAAGTGCTAGAAGAGCTGCTTGTTTTGCTCCATCAAAATCATTTTTATCAAAGGCTGTTTTTGCAATTCCAGGCTGATATTCATTTTTAAAAGTAAGGGCTTCAGTAAGAGTTTCATACATATCATCATCTATTGTTTCATTTACAAAAGATTCAACAAAATTTATTGCAGTTTGAGTGTTTTGAGATGAGGCAATTGCTGCTGCAAAAGAAGAAACTGCGTTGTCAAAATGGCTGCTGTCTTTTGGCAGAGATTCAAAAATTGTTTCTACCTCAGGGTAAAGGCTTTGATCTTCAAGCCATGCATAGGCAGAAATAAGATCATCCATATATACAAGGGTTTCTTCCCCTGTAAGATTTAGGTAATAACTGCCGTTAACTGCAATATCAGATTCAAGGCCGTCATTTTCTCTTATTTTTTTAATCTCGGCTGCAACCTCAACTACCTTATCCTTTTCTTTTAATTTGCCGTAAAAAAGAGCTGAATTTGCCATGGCAAAGATTTTCATTTTATAATATTTTTCACCCCTTAATTCATTTGGAGGACAGTTTTTTGAAAGTTCAAACAAAAGATCTGTAAGAATTTTAATTTCTAAATTTTCATTTTCATTATTTTCAAACATTTCATTAATTGCTGAATAAATTCCTGAAAGTATTCCTGAATAGGCTCTGAAATTATCTTTAATTTGGGGGATTACGCTTAAATTGAGTTTTTCAAGATTTGAGTTTAAAAGGTCAAAATTTTCAGCCTTTGAATATGCCTTGATAAGATTGAAAAATCTGTATGCGTCATCCTTGTCAAAAAGATGGTAACCTTTGTTTTCAACAATATTCCATAAAATTTGTTCACCTTTTTTTATTTGCTCAACTGCCTTTTCTTTTAAATTATAATCAGCCATGTCTATTCCAATAAAAAAATAGGAAAGACCTTTTTGATCCAGAGTAAAAATATATGTATCAGCTATAAGTTTTGCATGTTCAAAAAGTCCTGATTTTGAATATCCTCTTACAATTTGTTTTAAAATTTCGTCTCTTTTTGCATCGTCATAAACATAGTCAAGTGTTTTTGATGCAAGGTAAAGGTGTGAAATGTCAGAATTAAAATAATAATCAACTCTTTTTGAATTGTCGTTTCCAGGTATTTCATTTGGAAGGACAGGCTCTTCATGTTTTATGGAAAATAAAGGTGAACTTGTTCTTTCAATATTTTGATCCTCTGAAATAAAAATACCGGCTGAATTTTTAAGATTTTCATTTGTTATGGTTCCTGTAAAAAATATGCCGTCAAATATATATCCATTGTTTTCTGCTTTTATTTCTACAAGCTTATATTCATTTAAAATATATCTCAAAGTCTGGATAATTGTATTTTTTTCAAGCTTGATTTTATTGGCTGAAATTGATCTTGAAATAAAATCAATATTTTTTTCAATATTTGGCAAATGGGATTCAAAATCCTTGTCATCATTTTTTACAAGTAAGTTTATGGCTTCAAGAAAATATGTTTTTAAAAATAAAATTTTTGATTCTGAAATTATTTCTTCAATAGAGTTTTTTTCTGAAATTAAATTAAAATGATTTTTAAGAATTTTTGTTTTTTCATTATTTTGAAAAATTTCATTTAATATGGTTTCATCAATAAAATTATTTTCAATAAAATTTGATTTGTTTTTTAAAACTTCTGCAATTTCTTTGAAAGGTTCATTTGTTTCCTTTAAAAGAGCAGTGTAGGAAATAATCATGCCTGCCTTTAAAAGGCTTGAATCTGAAGAAGGCTTTGCTTCCGGAGATATTTCTTGTGGAATGGAAAAAAGTTCTGATATTTTATTTTTTGCCTGTTCCCTGGAAAGGCCATGATCTTTTACAAGATGATATATAATTGATGTAATAGGAGAAATGATTATTTCAGATTTAATGTCTAAATCAAACAAAGCCTTGAATCTGATATTGTCAAATGATAATCCTGTTTGTGAATCTGTTCCGCCATATGACTGCAGGTGAGAAATAAGCTCAAGGTTTTTTGACTCGATTTTTATTTGAAACTTTCCGTTTTCATCTGTTTTACCGTCTGATTCATATGCTGAAAATTCTTTTAAAGTTACTGTGTTTACTGGAAAAATCCTTGAGCCTTCAATTGGAGGGTCAGTTAAAACACCTGAAATTTCTGTTGTGTTTGCATCAGGACTGCTTGAACCTGAGCTGTTGTCAGAGCATGAACTGAAAAGTAAAATAAAGATTAAAAATAAGGGATAAAGAATTTTTTTCATTTTTTTGACCCTGTGAGTTAAAAATATTAATAATTTAAGGATAATAAAATATGATAAGCAGCTTGATCAAGCAAATTCTAACACTTTGTCTTATTCTTTTTGCATCTTCTGATATATATGCCATGGATCATGAAAAAGAAATTGAGGAAAATTATATTCTTTCAGATAAACTTGATTCTCTTGTAAAAGAAATAAGGGAAAAGGAAAAAAAATATATTGAAACAATTAAAAACCTTAAAATAAAACAATATCTTTTAAGTAAAAAAAAAGAAGGTCTTTCTTCAGTAGAAGAACTTAAAAACGAATATATTGAGAAAAAAATTGAGGAATGGAAAGAAATACTTGAAGAGCTTGAAAAGTTTAAAAATGAAATGCCTGATTTTGTGAAAAAAGAATTTCAGATTAAAAAGGAAAAACTTTTAAAACTTTTTGAAGATAAAAACGATTTCATTGCAAAGGCAGAAGAATTCAAAAATTTTTTAAGGGATGAAATTGATAAAACCTTTAAGCCGTATTTTAAAAAAGATTTATTTGATATAAATGGGGAAAAAAAAGATGGAAAAGCACTTATTATAGAAAATAATATTGTTATAATTGAAACAGACAATGATTTTTATTTATGGAATAAAGAGATGAAAAAATACGAAACAATTGAAAATAAATCTTTAAAAGAGGTTTTTTCAAAGGAAAATTTAGATAAAAATGATTTTAAACCTGTTTTTTTAGATTTTAAAAATGAAAAAATTTAGCCTGTTTTTTTTGTTTTTTCTTGTTTTTTCGCCTTTTTGTCAGGGGTTTGATTTACTTGAAGAAGAAAAAAGTTTTTTAATTGATACCCAAAAACAAATTAAATACGAATTTGAAAAAAGAGAAAAAAAATATTTACAAGAAATTGAATTTTTAGAAAAAAATATTGATGAAATCAAAAAAAATATAAATGAAGAATCACTTTTTCCAGATTCAAACCAGAAATCAGACTTTGAAAAAAAGGTAAAAGAAATTGAAAACCTGGCAGGTGAAATCTGGTTTCCTTTTATAAAAGAAAAATCATTTAAAAATAAAATTTTAAGTTTTTTTTATTTTGCCTCAAAAATCAATAAATTTGAATATGATTCAAAAGATATAATAATGAATGGTTATTTAAGCGGGATATATAAAGATGGTGAAAGGTTTGGATATGTAAAAATAAATAACAGGGGTTTTGTTTTTATTGATGAAAAATACAATGGAAAAAAAATTAAAAATATTTTTGAAAACAAGTCAAATGTTTTTCCCTTGTGCTTTGGTAAAGGAATTAAAATGGAAACCGGATTTTTAGAAAGTGTTTTTATCTACCTTGAAAAAGGCGGGATAATGATTTATCCCATTGTTTTAACTGGATTTGCAGGATTTCTTTTAAGTGCTTTTCAATTTTTTATTCTTTTTTATCAAAAAGTCTCAAATGAAAAAAAAGATAATCAGTTTTTTGAAAATCTGGAAAATGATTTTAAAAGATATCCTTCCCTTAAATTTGTTAAAAAATTAAATGAAAAAAAGGAAAAGGGTTTTTTGTCTTTAGAAATCATTGACTCACTTGTTGACAGGGAAATAAAAAAACTTGAAAAATTTAATCCAACAATTGGAGTTCTTGCAGGAATTGCTCCCTTAATAGGTCTTCTTGGAACTGTTACAGGAATGATAATGACTTTTAATGCAGCCGGGGGAACAGGTGCTGTAAAAGCTGCTGAAATGGCAGGAGGGATATCAGAAGCTCTTGTTACAACCCAGCTTGGTCTTTCCATAGCCTTGCCTTTAATGATTTTCCATCATTTTTTTGAACAGCGGATAGAAAAGTTTGTTTTTGATATTGAAGAAAAGAAAAGCATGTTTCTTTTAAAAGAAAGTCTGAAATGAAATTTTTAGCAAATTTAATTGAAATTTCAGGCCTTTATTTTTATTGTCTTTTTTTTGTTTCCTTTTTTATGTGGTCTTTTATTTTTTATATTTTTTTGAGTCTTAAATTTGGTTCCTTTAATTTAAAATCAGCCTGTATAAAGAAACTTTTTTTAACAAGGCTTAAAACAGTTTTTTTTCTGGCAGGAATTGCCCCCTTGATCGGCCTTCTTGGAACTGTTGACGGAATTATGGAAATTTTTAAAGGGATTTATGTTTCAAAGGATGTTTCTGCAAAAGTTATGGCCTCTGGAATAGGGCGTGCCTTAACAACAACCCAGGCTGGACTTTTTATTGCAATACCAGGCCTTGCTGCGGCAAATTTTATCAAGGAAAGATATTTGGGTCTTGGCAGGCAAAATCTTAAAAAGGAAGAAAAAATGCACTACAGGACAAAATCAAAAAACCTTGTAAATGATTTAAATATTACTCCTTTACTTGACATGGTTTTTATCCTTTTGATTTTTTTTGTTGTAACTTCAAGTTTTATAGAAAACTATGCCATTGATTTAAGCCTTCCAGGTGCATCAACAGGTGAAGGCATAAAAAAGGAAGTAAATTATATTGTATTAAATAAAAATAATGAAATATTTCTTAACAATGAAAAAATCAGTTATGAGGAAATATCTTTAAAGCTTGACAATCTTTCTAGAAAGGATTTTGTAGTTGCAGCAGATAAAAATGTATCAGCTGGAAAACTTATTGAATTAATAGATTTTTTAAGAAAAAATAATATATCAAATATTTCGGTTTCAGTGGAAAATGAAGAATAAATCAATTGTCCCTGTCTCTATTTTGCTTGGTTTGGCTGTTTCGGTTTTAATTTTTATTGCAATGTCTTTTCTTGTGCCTGAAAAAAAAATAAACATGCTGTCTGAAAAAAAATCTTCCACCTTCATTTCCTTTAATCTTAAAAAACAGGAAGTCGAAAAAAAACAAAATAAAGTTCATAAAGAAGTTTCATATAATCTGAAAAATTTTATTTTAAATGAAAATGATTATTTTATTTTTAAGCCGGAGCAAAAGATTTTTGAAAATGATTTCCAGGAAAAAGAGTTTTCTCATGATCTTGATCTTCTTTTAAAGAAAACACTTGTTTTAAAAGAAGATTTTAATATTTCAAAAAAAAATGCTTTGAATCATAAAATAGAGCCAGACATTTTTGAGCCATCAGAGCTTGATACCATGCCTTTGGTTTTAAAGAGTTTTAATTTTGAATTTCCTGTAGAAGCAAAAAGAATGGGAATTAAAAAAGCAAAAATCTTACTTAAACTGGTTGTGGATGAAAGTGGAAATGTAAAAGATGCAGAAGTTGTTTCTTCCACCCATGAAAAGATTTTTAATGAAAGTGCATTAAAGACTGTAAAAAAATGGAAATTTTCTCCCGGACTTAAAAGAGGGAAAAAAGTTTCAACCTTTGTTTTTCTTCCTGTAAGATATGTTTATGAAAATTAAAATTATTGTATTTTTTTTATTTATTTATCCTCTGGTAACAAGTGCAGATGAATTTTTGCCTGATAAAGTCATATCCCTTGTTGAACAAAATAAATTTGAACAAATTATTTTATTGATTGAAACTTCAAATCTTGATTTTAAAAAAAAATCTGTTCTTTATTTTAAAGCCGGTGAAAAATTTTTTGAACTGAAAAATTATGAGACCAGCCTTTTATGTTTTGTAAAGGCAGAAAATTTTGAAAACAAAAAGATTTTAAACTGGAATAAAGGGCTTTGTTATTTTGGAATGGAACAATATGATGAGGCATTTGATTTTTTTAAGAAAAGTATTGATAAAAACTTGAATGAATCAGAAATTCTTATTGCTGCAAACTCAGGTATTTTATCAAAAAATTATGAACAGGCACTTGAAATGCTTGATGGAAAAAATTTTGCTTTAAATAAAGAGCAGGCACTTAATTTGAAATCAGATATTTATTTTGCTGTTAAAGACTATGAAAACTGCCTTAATGTCCAGATTGAGCTTTTAAAGATAAAACCCTATGATAAAGAGTATTTTGGTAATTATATAAAACTTAAAAAAATACTTAATAAAAATGTGAAATATGATATTTATATTCAAAAAATCATTGAAAAAGACTATAAATTTCTTTTTGGTGCAAATTTTGACAATAAATTTCTATCACTTTTTTATTATAAAAAATTAAATCCTGAAAATACTTTTGAAAAAGCAAATCTTTATTATAATCTTTGTCTTTACAATCAAGCTTTAAAAGAAATTAAAAAAATTAAAAACCATGATTTTAAATCGGGTTTTTTAAATGCTAAAATTTTGTTTGTTAAAGGCGAGTATGAAAAATCTGGAAACATATTTTTTGAGCTTGCAAAGCATGATAAAAAAAAATCAGGCAGGTTATATTATTTTGCAGGTGAAGCTTTTTTAATGTCTGGAAAATATAAAAAAGCATTGGAAGTTTTTGGCTTATGTGCACAAGAAAAAAGTGATTTTTCAAAAGAGACTTTTGAACTTTTAAATATTTTAAAGGGAGAAATATGAAAAAAATTTTTATTTTTGCAGTTGTTTTTTTTATTGCAGCATCAGCTTTTGGAGAACAAAGGCTTAAATGGCCTGAAATAAAAACTGACCTTCCCTTTGATAATTCCATAAAATACAACCGTCTTGATAATGGTTTCAGATATCTTATCAAAAAAAACAATACCCCTGAAAAAAGAGCAGCACTTTACCTTGGAGTAATGGCAGGTTCAGTTTATGAAACTGAAGAAGAAAGAGGAATTGCTCATTTTCTTGAACACATGGTTTTCTGCGGTTCAAAAAATTTCAAGCCGGGAGAACTTATAAATTATTTCCAGAAGATTGGAATGGATTTTGGTGCTGATACAAACGCACATACAGGATTTGATGAAACAGTTTATAAAATTTATCTGCCACAGGGTAAAAAAGAGGATTTAAAGGATGCAATGATAATTTTAAATGATTTTGCCTTTAATGCTCTTATTCCAAAAGAAGAAGTTGAAAGGGAAAAAAAAGTTGTTCTTGCTGAAATGTCGGCCCGCGATTCTGCTGATTACAGAACAACTGTAAAACTTTACAATTTTTTGTTTGACGGTCTTATTCTTCCAAAAAGATTTCCCATAGGTGAAAAAGAAGTTGTTGAAAATGCAGACCAAAAAATATTAAAAAATTTTTACAATTCAATGTATACACCTGAAAGAATGGTTTTGGCAGTAACCGGAGATATTGATGTAAATGAAGCTGAAAAACTTGTAAAGGAAGTTTTTTCAGGGAAAAAAAGAGACGTTCTTTCTAAAAATATTCCGGATTTTGGAAAATTAAAAAATAAAAAAGGTAATAGAAGTTTTTATCATTATGAAAAGGAAACAGCCTCAACAAGTGTTTCAATAAATTTTATCAAGGATATTGATATTTTTGAAAGCAGTTTTTCCTTTGAATCAAAATGGCTTAAAAGATATATGGTTTCACTTGTTTTAAATTACAGGCTTAATTCTCTTTTAGAAAACGGTGCACCTTTTGAGTCTGCAAATAATTTTACCTTTCCTTTTATGAAGCGTGTTCTCTGGTCAAATATTACCGTGAAAACAAGTCCGGAAAATTTTGAAAAAACTCTTTTTGTACTTGCAGAAGAACTTAAAAAAATAAATGAACAAGGCTTTCATGAGTTCGAGCTTGAAAGAGTAAAAAATGAAGTCCTCAAAATTTTGGAAAGGGATGTTGAAACCTCAAATACAAGGGATACAAAATCTCTTGCTTCATCTATTATTTCAAGTGCAATGAGTGGTGATATAATTGTATCTCCAGAAGACAGTCAGAAGATTTTTTCTCCTTTTGTAAAAAAGGTAAGTCTTGAGGATTTGAATAATAGTTTTCGTGAAATCTGGGATTTAAAGAATATTTCAGTATGTGTGACAGGAAATCTTTTAATTGAGAATAACCCCCTTGAAAAAATTTCTGCTTCTGTAAAAAAGGCTTTTTTGCAGGATGTTAAAGCCGATGAAAAAAAATCAGGTAAAATTTTTCCATATCTTGAAATTCCTGAAAAAAAATCAGGCATAAAAGAAAAACTTTTTTTAGAGCCTGAAATTACCAGAATTATTTTAGGAAATAATAATGTAATAAATTATAAAAAAACAGATTTTGATGAAAATAAAGTATTTTTTAAAGCTTCCTTTGGAAAGGGCAGAGCTTTTGAGCCAAAAGATAAAAAAGGTTTATACTCTTTAAGCTCAAGGGTTTTAAATACTTCCGGATTAAATTCCATTTCACGTGAAGAACTTGGAATAAGCCTTTCTGACAAGGATGTTTCCATAAAATTTGGAGTTGATGAGGAAAGTCTTTATTTTTCAGGACGTGCTTCAAAAAATGACCTTGAAACTTTGTTCCTGCTTTTTTACCATTATATAAAAGACCCTGGTTTTAAAGAAAATGCTTATGGGCTTTCACTTAAAAGACTTAAAACATCATATGAAAAAAAGCTTAAATCGGTTGACGGAAATCTTAATTTAAAGGCAGGTGCTTTTTTTGCTGATAATGATTACAGATTTGAGCCTGTAACTTATGATGATGCAGTCAAAATAAGTCTTGATGAAATAAGAAATTTTATTTCAGATAATTTTAAAAACAAAGCATTTGAGATTTCAGTTGTTGGTGATTTTGACGAGAAAAATCTGGAAGAGCTTGTTTTAAAATATCTTGCTGTAGATGAAAAAAGAGAAAAGATTGAAAATCATGTTCCAAAGCCTGTAAATTTTCCAAAGGGTAAAAATAAAGAAATTGAAGTTGATACAAAAATTAATTCTGCTTTTGTAATGGCCGGAATAAAAACCGATGACATGTATCCAATAGAAAATTCAAGGGCCTTGAATTTATGTGCAAGAATAATTGATGACAGACTCAGAGTAAATATAAGAGAAAAGCTTGGGGCTGCCTATTCTCCTTTTGCATATAATAATCCCTCAAAAATTTATGAAAATTACGGCGGTCTTTTTATGGGAGTAAAAACATCCCCTGAAACAACAGAAATTGTAAAAAATGAAATTAAAACTATAATTTCAAGTCTAAAAAAAGAAAAAATAACAGATGATGAATTTGAAAGGGCAATAAATCCACTTTTAAGTTCCATTGCAACGCAGGTGCAAAAAAATTCATACTGGCTTAATACTGTTTTAGACGGTTCATTTAAAAATGGTATTCAGCTTGAATGGGCAAAAACAATTATTTCGGGCTATTCTCTTCTTACAAAAGAAATTGTTCAGAAAAAATGCGACAAATATCTTTTGCCTGAAAATATTTCATTTTTTACGGTTAAATCCAAAAAAGAGGAGTAAAAGTGAAAAAGCTGTTTTTTTTATTTTTGATGATTGTCTTTCTTTGTCCTGATTCCTATGCAGAAACTGTTTCAGCACACGGTTTTGCCATGAACGGCGAAGTAAAATACAAAAAAGGGTTTTCTCATTTTGAATATGTAAATCCTGATGCACCAAAGGGCGGAGTTTTTAAAAGAGCTGCTACAGGAAGTTTTGACTCGCTGAATCCCTTTGTTTTAAAAGGACTTTCAGCAGCAGGACTTTCCTATGTATTTGAAACCTTGTGTGTCCAGTCTGAAGATGAGCCGTTTTCAATGTATGGTCTTATTGCAGAAGAAATAACAATTCCTGATTCAAACAAATATGTTGAGTTTAAAATAAATGAAAAAGCAAGATTTCATGACGGAAAAAAAATTACTCCCGAAGATATTATTTTTTCCTTTAATATTTTAATTAAAAAAGGTTCTCCGATTTATAAAAAATATTATGGAGATGTTTCAGATGTTGTAAAAATTTCAGACAATAAAGTAAGATTTGAATTTAAAACAAGCGACAATCCTGAACTTCCCTTAATAATCTCCCAGCTTTCTGTGCTTCCAAAACATTATTATGAAGAAAAAGGCTTTGAAGCAGGCCTTGTTCCTCCCCTTGGAAGCGGTCCATACAGGGTAAAAGATTTCAGTCCCGGAAAATTTATTTCCTATGAAAGGGTAAAAGACTATTGGGGAAAAGACCTTCCTGTAAATATTGGAATGTATAATTTTGATGAAATTATTTTTGACTATTACAGGGATGAAACCGTATCCCTTGAAGCTTTTAAAGCCGGTGCATACGATTTCAGACTGGAAAACACCGCAAAATCATGGGCTGTATCATATGAAGGGCCTGCATTTGAAAAAGGCGAAATTATAAAAGAAGAAATTCATCATAAAAACAGCTCAGGAATGCAGGGTTTTGTTTTTAATTTAAGAAATGAAAAATTTCAAAACAGAAATTTAAGAAAAGCACTTGTTTATGCCTTTGATTTTGACTGGATAAATAAAAACCTTTTTTATGGTCAGTATAAAAGGTCAATGTCTTATTTTTCAAATTCAGAACTTGCTGCAAAAGGTCTTCCTTCAAAAGACGAGCTTGAAATATTAAAATCCTGCAAGGGAAAAATCCCGGATGAGGTTTTTGAAAAAGAATTTTTCCTTCCAGGCACAAACGGAGATAAAAATTCAAGGTATTATCTTAGAAAAGCCGCACAAATACTTAAAAAAGAAGGGTATCTTGTTGAAAATGGCAAAAGAATAGACAAATATTCAAAAAAACCACTTGAGTTTGAAATTTTAATTTCAAATCCGGCCTTTGAAAGAATTGCTCTTACTTACAAGAAAAGTCTTGAAAAGCTTGGCATAGGACTTGAAATAAGACGGGTTGACGATACCCAGTTTTATAACAGAATAAGAAATTTTGATTATGAAATGATTACTTCTGTTTTTCCCCAATCCCTTTCTCCGGGAAATGAGCAAAGATATTACTGGAGCTCACTTGCAGCTGATACTCCTGGAAGCAGAAATTACTGCGGAATAAAAAATCCTGTAATTGATGAAATAGTTGAAAAGCTTATTTCAGCAAAAGGAAGGCAAAATCTTATAAACCATGCAAAAGCTCTGGACAGGGTGCTTTTATGGAATTATTATCTTGTTCCCCACTGGCATATAGATTATTTCAGAATTGCCTATAAAAATAAGTTTAAACACCCTGAAAAAACACCCGAATACGGACTTGGACTTAATTCATGGTGGCAGGATAATTAAATGGGCGCATATATTTTAAGAAGGCTTTTTCTGCTTGTTCCAACTCTTATTGGTATTATTGCCGTAAATTTTTTTATTATTCAGGCAGCTCCGGGAGGGCCTGTGGAGCAGATGATAGCAAAACTTGAATCAGGGCAGTTAAATACCCTGTCAAGGGTTACCGGAGACAAATCCATGGAGGCTTTTTCGTCTGAAAAGCAGGGCCTTTCAACATACAGGGGTTCAAGGGGAGTTGACCCTGAACTTATAAAGGAACTTGAAGTCTTATACGGATTTGACAAGCCTTTGCATCAAAGATTTTTTAAAATGCTAAAAGATTTTTTAAGTTTTGATTTTGGAGAAAGTTTTTATAAAAACAAAAAAGTTATAACTCTTATAAAGGAAAAGCTTCCTGTTTCAGTTTCACTTGGAATTTGGAGCACATTGATAATTTATCTTGTATCAATTCCCCTTGGAATAAAAAAAGCTGTAAGCCATGGCTCAAAATTTGATATTTACACAAGCACTTTTATAACAATAGGTCATGCAATACCTGTATTTTTGTTTGCTGTGCTTTTAATTATTTTATTTGCCGGAGGAAATTATTTTGACATTTTTCCCTTAAAAGGGCTTACTTCTGTAAATTTTGACGAGCTTGGCTTTTTTGGAAAAATAAAAGACTATTTAAGCCATATTTTTCTGCCTGTATTGTCTTTGTCAATAGGCGGATTTGCCACACTTACACTTCTTACAAAAAATTCATTTTTAGATGAAATTCACAAACAGTATGTTATTACAGCCAGGGCAAAAGGTCTTGATGAAAAATCAGTTCTTTACGGTCATGTTTTCAGAAATGCAATGCTTATAATAATTGCGGGTTTTCCTTCTGCATTTATTGGAATGTTTTTCAGCGGTTCACTTCTGATAGAGGTTATTTTTTCCCTTGACGGGCTTGGTCTTCTTGGTTTTGAGTCTGCAATAACAAGGGATTATCCGGTAATGTTTGGAAGTCTTTATATTTTTACCCTTCTTGGTCTTTTGATAAGAATAATTTCAGATCTGACATATACTTTTGTTGACCCAAGAATAGATTTTGAAACAAGGACAGGCTGATTTTGAAAACTGAAAAATTAAGTATTACAAAAAAAAGGTTTTTATTGTTCAGGCAGAATAAAAGGGGATATTATTCATCAATAATTTTTATAATTCTTTTTTTTCTGACACTTTTTGCTGAATTTATTGCAAATGACAAACCACTTTTTATCAAATATGAAGACAAATTCTTTTTCCCTGTTTTTATTGAATATCCTGAAACAGATTTCGGCGGAGATTTTTTAACTGAAGCCGATTACCGCGACAAATACGTTCAGGAACTTATAAATGAAAAAGGTTTTATGATATGGCCTTTAATAAGATTTTCCTATGATACAATAAATTATGATTTAAAATCTCCGGCACCGTCTCCTCCAAGTCTTGAAAATTTTCTTGGAACAGATGACCAGGGAAGGGATGTTCTGGCAAGGCTTATTTACGGATTCAGAATTTCAGTTCTTTTCGGGCTGTGTCTTTCAGTTTTTGGTTCAATGATTGGAATAGCGGCCGGAGGAATTCAGGGTTATTTTGGAGGTAAAATCGACCTTTTGGGTCAGAGAATAATTGAAATCTGGTCTGGAATGCCTGTTTTGTATCTTCTTATTATTTTGTCAGGATTTGTTCAGCCGGGTTTTTTCTGGCTTCTTTTTATAATGCTTTTATTTTCCTGGATGAGCCTTGTGGATGTTGTAAGAGCAGAGTTTCTAAGGTGCAGAAACCTTGAATATGTAATGGCTGCAAAGGCTCTTGGAGTTTCTGATTCAAGAATAATGTCAAGGCATATGCTTCCAAATGCAATGATAGCTGCAATGACTTTTTTCCCTTTTATTTTGAACAGTTCAATTACAACACTTACATCCCTTGATTTTTTAGGATTTGGAATGCCGGCAGGTTCTGCCTCCCTTGGCGAGCTTCTTGCACAGGGAAAGGAAAATATTCAGGCACCCTGGCTTGGAATTTCTGCTTTTATAACTTTGTCTCTTTTGCTGAGTCTTCTTATTTTTACAGGTGAAGCTGCAAGGGATGCTTTTGACCCAAGGCTTGAGGGATAAGATGGAAAACGATTTTATTTTAGAAGTAAAAAATCTCAATATAAGTTTTAATAAAAAGGCAGGAAAAAGCATTGAATCTGTAAAATCTATTGATTTTCAGCTAAATAAAAAAGAAACCCTTGCAATTGTAGGAGAAAGCGGCTCAGGAAAATCAGTTACAGCAAAATCAATAATCGGTCTTTTGCCAAAACCTCCGTTTTGTGAGGTAAAAGGTGAGATTTTATATAAAAATACAGATATTTTAAAAATGCCTGAATCATATCTTCAAAAGCTCAGAACAAAAAAAATTGCAATGATTTTTCAGGAACCAATGTCTTCCTTAAATCCTCTCCATAAAATCGGAAAACAGATTGGTGAGGTTTTTTTAATTCATTCTAATGAAAAACTTAAAAACACAAGAATAAAAGTAGTTGAACTTCTTAAAATGGTTGGAATTTATGAACCTGAAAAAAGATATGACTCATATCCCCATGAGCTTTCAGGCGGGCAAAAGCAAAGGGTTATGATTGCAATGGCAATTGCACAAAAGCCTGATATTTTAATTGCAGATGAACCAACAACTGCACTTGATGTAACTGTTCAGGCTGAAATTTTAAAACTTTTGGCTGACCTTAAGAAAAGGCTTTCCATGTCCATGATTTTTATAAGCCATGACCTTTTGCTTGTAAAAAGCATTGCAGACAAAGTTCTTGTAATGAAAGACGGAAAAGCTCTTGAATATGGAAAAGCTGAAGAAATTTTTGAAAATCCTTTTCATGAATATACAAAAAAACTAATAGGCTCAAAAAATGATTTTGGATTTGAAGAAAGTTCAGATAATGAAAAAGTTCTTGAAGCAAAAAATCTTAAAGTCTGGTTTCCCCTTAAAAAAGGTTTTTTAAAAAGAACAAAGGGATTTATCAAGGCTGTAGATAAAATTGATTTTCATCTTAAAAAAGGTGAAACTCTTGGAATTGTCGGAGAAAGCGGTTCCGGTAAAACAACTCTCGGGCTTTCGCTTTTAAGGCTTGTTGATTCAAGGGGGGAAATTTATTTTAAAAACAAAAGAATTGATAATCTCAAATCGTCATATTTAAGAAAAATCAGGTCAAAAATTCAGGTTGTTTTTCAAGACCCTTACGGAAGCTTAAATCCAAGAATGAGTGTTTTTGAGATAATTTCAGAAGGGCTTCTTGTTCATAAAGATTTTGATTTAAGTACAAGAAAAAAAATTGTTGAAGATGTTTTAGAGGAAGTAATGCTTCCATCAGACTGCCTTAATCACTATCCACATGAGTTTTCAGGGGGACAAAGGCAGAGAATTGCAATTGCAAGGGCACTTGTTTTAGAACCTGAAATAATTTTACTTGATGAGCCGACCTCATCACTTGACAGAACTGTTCAGTTTCAGGTTATCAGCCTTTTGAAAAATATTCAGAAAAAGCACAAAATTTCATATATATTCATTTCCCATGATTTAAAGCTTGTTAAGGAAATTGCAGGCAGGACCATAGTTATGAAAGAGGGAAAAATTATTGAAGAAAATAATACAAAAGAGCTTTTTTTAAATCCTTTAAATGATTATACAAGAAAACTTATAAATGCTTCTTTTTTTTAATTTGGATCTCGAATTAAACTGCGTTTCTGCTGATTTTAAAGTCAGATTAAATTTTCAATCTGAGGCAGACATGGACAAAAAAGGCCGTTTTCGTTCAGAAACTATTTAGTGATTGGCCGAAAACGAGAATTTTTTGTTCAGTTCAAGGAAGATGAGAAATTTAACCGCAGGAATACATTTAGTATTTTGAGGATTAAATTTTGAATCTGACGCAGAAATGGACAAAAAAGGCCGTTTTCGTTCAGAAACTATTTAAGAGTTTTCTTGATTTTGATGTCTTAATAAAGAAAAGTTTCAATCTTTTCAACTATTGGAATTGATCCATAATATGTCAGGTGGTTACCGTCGTTTTGATAGAAAATATTTGAGTTTTCATCAATATACCGGCAGCTGTCATTTTTGCAGAAAATATTAAACGCATCTATATAAGTAACATTTTTATATTTATTTAGTATTTCAAATGCTTTTATTACCTCAAGATTTCTTTTTATGTATTTTTTTTTATTTATGCTTAATTCTTCTGGAAGCAATATTTTTTTTGTAAGGTGAGATGATTTTGCTAGATAATCAACTATATATACCTCGTATTCTGGAACGCTTCCTATAATAAAAACATTTTTGTCTGCATTTTTAAGCAAATTCAAAGTTCTTTCAAGCCCTCTTTCAAAAACTTTTTGATTTTCATCAAGACTTTTTTCTTTGGAATATTTATCTGTGTAAAATGACGTGGTTTTATTTTTCCATCTTCCCCCTGTTGTATAATTTGCCCATTCTGCAAATAAAAATACATCTTTAATTTTTTTATTTTTGACTACCTCTTCAAATGCATTTGTCATAAATTCCCTGTTTTTTTCACCTTTTGTGGAATTTGATGCACCAACATCAAGCAGTGGAACTCCCCAGCTTCTTGAATAAACTATAATAGTCCTGTTTTTTTCTTTTAATCTGTTTGAAAGGGCCAGTGTAAGCCTGGTGCTGTGAGAGTCCCCAATTAATGCTGCTGTTGGTTCATTTTTTTTACTGCCGATTATGCAGGTAAACCCATTTGAATTTGTTTTTGTTTCATCACAGCCTTTAGCTCTGCCGTCTGAAAATGTAATGAGCTTAAGAGTTTTTTTATCAAGACGATTGGGTATTCCATTTGTTAAATGTCCATAGCTTCCAAAAGAAATGAAAAATATTGAGCCGGATAAAGCAAAAATAAAAATTTTTTTTTGGCTTATCAAAGTCTGTTTTCTAAATGGTTTTTCAACAAATCTCCAGCTGAAAAAAGCCATCAAAATTGAGCAAAATGATAAAAAGACCAGTAGGTTTGTATCAGGGGTGCTTAAATTTCTGTGACGGGCAAAAACAAAAAGAGGCTGATGCCACAGGTAGGCACTGTAACTTATTAATCCAAGTCCAACTAATGGTTTTATAGAAAGAATTTTACCTGCAAATGTATCATGTGTTGAAAAAATAATTATAAGTCCGGCTCCAACAGTGGGAATAAGAGCATAAAAACTTGGAAAAGGTGTTGCTTCATTAAAGCAAAAAACAGCAATCCAAATTAGAACCAAGCCTGTAAGACCAGATATTTCACTGATTAATTTGTGAGAATTAACAAATTTTATACGTGATTTTTTATACAGGAAATAAAAAGCTATTAAAGCACCTATGGCAAGTTCCCATGCACGAGTGTGAAGAAGGAAAAAAGTTGAAGAAGGATGGGTGAATGCTCCAAAATGAGAAATTATAAGGCTTATGACTGCAATAAAAAACAGTGTACTAAAAATTTTACGCTTTGGTGATTTCCAAAGTAACATGAGAAAAAGAGGGAAAATAAGATAGTATTGTTCTTCAACAGCAAGGCTCCATGTATGCAGAAGAGGTTTTAATTCTGCGGCTGTTTCAAAATATCCGCTTTCTTCCCAGAATAAAAAATTTGAAGAAAATAAGGAGATAGCACTAAGGCTTTCACTGAAATCTCTCATATGTTCAGGAATAAGCCAAAGCCATGCAAAGGGTATACAGCAAAGCATTACAAAAAAAAGAGCAGGCAATATTCGTCTGGCCCTTCTTTCATAGAATTTTACTATGGAAAATTTGTTTTTTTCCATATCTGATAAAATTATGGTGGTAATAAGATATCCGCTTATAACGAAAAAAACATCAACACCAACAAAGCCGCCTTTAAAAAGATTAAAACCTGCGTGGTAAAAAATTACAGGTAAAACTGCGATGGCACGCAATCCATCAATTTCTTTCCTGTATTCCAATTATATCTCCAGTGAAATTATTTGATGCTTAAACATATTTTTAAAATAACAGATTAATTAAAACTGTGTTTTTGTACATTTATGTTTGGAATTCAATATTTAATCTGACGGAGAAGTTTACAAAAATGAGTGATTTTGTTCAACTGCTATTTAGTGGTTGAACTGAAATTAAAACTTTGTTTCATTTTAAGTGAAAAATTAACCTTTAGGATACACTTAAGTAGTGATTGGTCGAAAACGAGAATTTTTTGTTCAGTTCAAGGGAGATGAAAAATTTAACCGCAAGAATACATTAAGTATTTTGAGGGTTTAATTTTGAATCTGATTTTAAAATGGTAAAAAAAGGCAGCTTTAGTTCGCTGCTGTTTAAAAGGTTTAATAGATAAAGGCAGATAAACTCTGCCTCAATTGTGATAGCTATATTTTTTTACCAGCCTATTGTAATTTGTCCCATATATCTTTTATCTTCTTTTTGTCCTGCGTATGCACCAACTTCTTCTGAATACATGGCAGCATCAAATTTTAAAACCCACAGGTCAAGACTTGCACCAAGGGTAGGGTACCCCTGATTAAATCCGCCTCTTATGGCTATAAGATTTTTGAATTTAATTTCTGCACCCATATGAATTCTTTTCCCAATATCTTCGTCTTCTGCAATATTTTTTGTAAAATCTCTGTAGTCAAGGGCTGCAAGAACTGAAATTGGGCCAAGACCTTTCCTCAATGCAACACCTGCTGTCCACTCTGTAGGAAGTTTATCTCCGTTGTCAAATTCTATTTCAGGAAGATTCTGTCCTGATAAGGCAATATCTACTTCCAAAAATCTGTCCCAGGGAAGAGTGTATATAACACCTATGTCAAGACCTGTTCCTGTACTGGAAACCTGGTCATCTTCCATTATGTCCTCAAAATCATCTGAAGCTATCTGTGCAGGAGTATAAATTTCATCAATGCTTTCTCTGCTTATGGATTTAAAGGCAAGTCCGGCTCTTAATCCTTTTATTCCAGGAACATTAAATCCTATGCCTCCTATGCCTCCTATATCAGCTCTTCCAGTGAGGTGAAGTTCTGGATAAACCGGGTTTCTCACAGAAGAATCAATACTTGCAATACCAAAAGCACTAACCATTATCCCTAAATTTTTGATTTTAAATCCAATAGAGGGGGTTAAACAAGCATAAAGATGAAGATGATCTCCTGTGTATTGTCTTAAAAGGTCTGTTACTTCACTAGTATCGTCCATGTCTGTATCATCAGCATCAGAGTATATATCAAGGCTGTTTTTGCCAACTCCGACAATTGGGTCCAAAATAGAAAGGGTAAAATCGTTTATTCTGGAAAGACCTGCAGGATTGTAAAAAAGTGTATTTTTATCGTCTGAAACTGCAACAAAGGCACCACCCATTCCTATTGGTCTTACACCTGTATAAAATTTAGGGTAGGGTTTTGAAATTGCTGAATTGCTGAAAAAAATTAATGTAAAAAAAACTATGAAAAAACATATGGATTTTATTTTAATTAATGATTTTTTCATTTTAATCTCCGGCTTAGGTGAGTTTGTTTCAATTAAAGGTTGTTCAGGTAATATTCTAATTCGTTAAAAGTTATATATCCGTCACCTGATTCTGAATCATCGCCGTTTCCATTGTCGAACTTGGCTCTGAAAAGTTCAAATTCTTTGTTTAGGTCGTTTTGATAATTATCATCAAGGTCTAAAAAAATAATAAGTGCTTTTGAAGCATTGAAAATTAACTCAATGTCAATTGATAATTTTTGCAATTCCAATGTAATGTCAGAAGTATTTAAGCCATTGTTAGTTTCATGGGAAATTTTAAAATTATTTTCTGAAAAAGTAATTTGATTATCTCCTGAAATTTCAAGAAGAATATCACCTATGATTAAAATAGCGTGATTAATTGCAATCAGTCCAAGCTGAACAAACTCATCTGTTGTAAGTTTTGCAATATCATCTTCTGAGAGCAGTTCACCTAAAATCACATCAGCTTGAGGATATTTGGTATCAATTAAATTACTGTATTTTTTGTCAGTTATTTCAAGTACTGCATCCATAGCTTCTTCAAACTTTTTAATTTTATCTTTAATTTCTAGGGAATTTAGTGAAATCTCTGCTTGTGCTTCAGGTTTAGACAATGTTCTGCCTACAATAGAAATTGTATCTCCTTCATTTCCTGATTTATCAAAGTAATCAATCGTTTTCATAAGATTGTATGTATCAAGTCCTGCAAGCCCAGCCAGAGAATTAGAATAATATGCCTTTAAATTATTGTCATTTGGATATTTATTTTTAAGGTTTTCAAAAATGTTTTTTGCTTTTTCATAATTAGATTCATCAAGAGCAGTTAATCCTCTTTCAATTTCAGCTTCTTTTGATGAATCATCTGCAATATCTTCTGTTGAATTGCATCCAGATAAAATAAAAAAAACTGATAAAACAAGGAAAATAATTAATCGTTTGTTAAAGTTTTGGCTAGGCATAATAGTACTCCCTTGATGGTTGTTAAAAAAATGTTTGCTCAGAAGTTTAGTCAGTTGCTGAAAAAAATTTGTTTTTGGCCAATCACTGATTATGGCAATTTGAAAATTTGTGAATACAAATTTTAAGTTAAATTTATTAAAAATTGGAATAATGAATAATTAGCTAGTCTATCAGATGCACAATTATTTTTCCATTAATTCTTATCTAGATTGAGCAATTTTGAAGTTTGCTGCATATTTGTAGCAGACTATACTTTTGCTAAACGTGATACAATTTAGTGCAAAAGATGTGGCAAAAGTGGAACTCCTACAGAGTTTTATATTTTAAGATAAATAGTCGCTGAACGAAAACGGCCTTTTTTGTTTATTTTTAAGTCAGATTTAAAATTTAATCTTCAAAATACTCAATGTATCCTAAAGGTTAAACTTTTCATCTTTCTTGAACTGAACAAAGAATTCTCGTTTTCAGATAATTACTAAATAGGCATAAACCATTAAAATTTTATAAATAAAAAATATGAAACGGTCAATTTAAAGTATTAAAAAAGTGGCAGTGTGTTTTTAAATTTGTTTTTTGAGCTGATTTGGGAGATTAAAATTTAAAATAGTTCAAAACAAACATGAATAATTTCTGTTTTTTCTTTTTCTTGACAATAACGGTGTTTAGTTGCTAAATGAATGGACATTCAAAGTTCTAGTTAAGTATAAGTTTTTTGTAAACAAAAAATAAGGTTTTTGTCTTGCGTATTGAAGATAAAGAAGGAAAATATTCAATAATCCTTGATTCAGCAGTAAAAGTCTTTGCAGAGTTTGGAGTCGAGAATTCAACTGTTTCAAAAATTGCTGCAAAAGCTGGAGTTGCAGATGGGACAATTTATCTTTATTTTAAAAATAAAAAAGACATTCTTATTAAGTTTGCAGACGACAGGGGAGAAAAAATATTTAGAAAATTTGAAGAAGCTGTAAATTCAGGCAAAGATTCAAAAGAAAAGCTGTTTAATCTCATCTATTCCCACATCGAAAATTTTTCTAAGAATAAAGACCTCGCAGTTGTTTATCAATGTGAATTATCCAAAATTCATGGATGTCAGCCAAAAATAAGAGAATTATCAATCCGTTACAGACAAATGTTAAAGGATATTTTTTTGCTTGGCCAATCAGAGGGCAGGGTAAGCAAAAATGTAGATTTGGATTTTATAAAAGATTTGGTTTCAGGCTCAATAAACGAAATCATTAATACCTATATTGTTAAAGAAAATAAAAACATCGATATTTTAGAAGCCTCAGGAAAACTTGTTGATTTTATTTTCAAAGGGTTGGGGTAAAAACCTGATAGTCTGGTTTGAATAAATAATTAATATCAACTTAGGAGAAGATTTATGGCACAGGTAATTTCAGAAAAAAGAGATGTGGACTTTGTTTTGCACGAGCAATTGGAAGTTGGTGAATTCAGCAAATTTGAAAAATTTGCAGCATTTAACAAAAAAACAATAGACATGATAATTAAGGAAGCAAGAAAGCTTGCAGTTGATGAAATTTATCCAACAGTCAAGGAAGGTGATGAAGTAGGCTGTACTTTTGAAGGAAACGGAGTTGTAAAAATTCCTGAATCTTTTGTAAGAGTTTATAATCTTCTTAAAGACGGCGAATGGACAGCAATGACTGAAGATCCTGAATGGGGTGGACAGGGAATGCCAAAATCTGTTGCTCTTGCTGCAAGTGAATATTTTAATGGAGCAAACTTTCCTCTTATGATGTATCCAGGTCTTACCCATGGATGTGGAAAGCTTATTGAAAGCTTTGGTACAGAAGAGCAAAAGGCTGTTTATCTTAAAAAAGTATATACTGGCGAGTGGTGCGGAACTATGCTTCTTACAGAGCCAGGAGCTGGATCTGATGTTGGTGCTCTTGAAACTGTTGCTATTCCACAAGGTGACGGCACATATAAAATCAAGGGCCAGAAAATATTTATTTCAGGCGGTGAGCAGACTCAGCTTTCAGACAATATAATTCATCCTGTTCTTGCAAGAATAGAAGGTGCTCCAGCCGGTACAAAAGGTATTTCTCTTTTCCTAGTTCCAAAATTCAGAGTTAATAAAGACGGTTCCATTGGTGAATTCAACGATGTTACCTGTACAGGTATTGAACATAAAATGGGTATCCACGGAAACTGCACATGTACACTTTCCCTTGGTGAAAAAGATAATTGTATTGGTACTCTTCTTGGTGAAGAAAACAAGGGTATGGCACATATGTTTCTTATGATGAATGAAGCAAGACAGCTTGTTGGTCTTCAGGGATTTGCATGTGCTTCAGCTTCTTATCTTAATGCTGTAAACTATGCCAAGGAAAGAGTTCAGGGTGCTGACCTTACCAATCCAAAGGCAGGCGGAGTTACAATTATAAATCATCCTGATGTAAGACGCCAGCTTCTTATAATGAAGTCCTATGTTGAAGCAATGAGAAGTATTCTTTACTATCTTGCAATGTGCTATGACAAGGCTGAAACTACAGAAAATGAAGATGAAAGGGCAACTTGGGAAGGTCTTGCAGAAATTCTTACTCCAATTGGAAAAGGATATGTAACAGACAAGTCTTTTGAAGTATGCTCTCATGGAATGCAGGTTTACGGCGGATACGGATTTATTGAAGAATATCCTCAGGCACAGCTTTTAAGAGACTGCCGTATTACAATGATTTATGAAGGAACAAACGGAATCCAGGCAATGGACCTTTTGGGACGTAAACTTGGCATGAAAAAAGGCAAGCTTTTCATGGATCTTTCAGCACAGATTGCAAAAACAATAGGCGAAGCCAAAAAGGTCGACGGCGTTTCTGATCTTGCAGGAAAAGTTGAAGGCGTATTAAACAAGCTTGGCGAAGTTGCAATGCATCTTGGAAAAACTGCAATGAGCGAAAAAGTGAAAACTGCTTTTGCTTATGCACATCCTTTCATGGAAGTGACTGGTGATGTTTGTGCAGCATGGATGCTTCTTTGGAGAGCAACCATTGCTCAGCAAAATCTTGGAAAAAAGAAAAAGGAAGATGTTTTCTACAACGGTCTTATTAAATCTGCACAGTATTTTATTAATTCTGTTCTTCCTGTCACCATGGGCAAAATGCAGGCAATACTAGACGGAGATTCAGCTACAATAGAAATTGATGAAGCATCATTTGTTTCCTAATTTTTTTCAGGGCTCAGTTTTGCTTTAGTTTATGCCGGGTCTAGTTTTTTACCTGAAAATATTTTTTTCTTGACTGATCCGGCATAACTTTATTAAAGGATTGAACGATCCCTCGGAAAATTTAAGGAAACAAAAAATAAATTATATAAATTTTAACTTTTTAAAGAAGGGGGAAGGAAAGGCTGTATGGAACCAATTATAGCTCCTGCTCACTACTCATTTTTCGGAATACCACTGGTATTGCTTTCAATAGCTATACCTCTTGTGGGAATCGGACTGTGGGTATACATTATGGCAAAAAGGGTTGCACCTCTTGTTAGAGCACGCAACGACGAAAGAATGGACAATATTCCACAAAGAATCTTTATGGTTCTTAAAATCTGGCTTCTTCAGTGGAAACAGCCCCGTTACATGATGGCCGGGGTTTTACATATTGTTATATTCTTTGGCTTTTTATCACTCGCATTAAGATCTTCGCTTCTTGTAATTATTGGTGTAGTTCCAGATTTTGCTCTTCCAGGACTTGCCGATGACCAGATTGGCGGAATGATCTACAATACAATCAAGGATTATGCAGCAACATTTGTATTCTTTGCCTGTATTATTGCAGCAATCAGAAGAGGAATCTTTAGACCTGAGCGTTATGAAGTTCCTGAAAGATTTGGAAAAAATCATAATGCTGAAGCTGTTTTTGTTTTAATGATTATCAGTACTCTTATGCTTTCTGAAAGTATGTTTGATGCATCTGCAATAGCAGCTGCTTCAGTTGCACACGGAGAGTCTCATTTTGTAGCTCCAGCAACTCTTGCATGGTTCTTTAACAATATTTTTGTTGGAACTGCTCAAACTGCTCCTGCAAAACTTCAGACAATTCATATTGCTGCATACTATGTACATGATTTTACATTCTTTTTCTTTCTATGTTTTCTTCCTCTTGGAAAGCATTTTCATGTTATTACTTCAATTTTCAATGTTTTTTTCATGCGTCTTCGCAAAGGAAATATCAAGCCTCCAGTTTATGGACTTACAGATGAACAAATTGAAAATCTTGACTCAATAGGTGTTAAGAAGCTTGAAGATTTTACATGGAAGCATATATTAGACTTCTATACATGTGCTGACTGCGGAAGATGTTCAGATAATTGTCCTGCTGCTACAGTAGGCCGTCCGCTTTCACCAAGATTTATTACAATCAGAGGCCGTGATGCTATATTTAAAAATTATCCATTAAGTGGAGACATTTTGAAATCACCTGATGTAATAGGCGGAGTTTATGATGCAGATGAAATCTGGTCTTGTACAACATGCGGTGCCTGTGAAGAAGAATGTCCTCTTGCAATAGAGTATATCGACAAAATTGTTGATATGAGAAGAGGCATGGTTGACAATGGCGAAGTTCCACAGACACTTCAGAAGCCTCTTCAGCAGCTTTCCAAAAAAGGCAATGCATGGGGTAAAGCTCCTAAGAAGCGTGATGCCTGGATAAGCGACTTTGCAGAAGAAGGCGGAATTAAGGTTCTAGATGGAGAAACAACAGCAGATACACTTTTCTTTGTTGACTCAATTTCTTCTTATGACGACAGAATGCTTAATATTACAAAGGCAACTGTAAATATTCTTAAAAAAGCCGGAATTGATTTTGGAATTCTTGGCCAGAATGAAAAAGATTCAGGAAACGAGGTTCTAAGATTTGGTGAAGAACTTCTTTATAGAGAGTTAAGAAATCATAACGTAGAAATGATTAAGCAGTCTGGTGCAAAAAGAATTGTTACAGCTGACCCTCATGCATACAATGCTCTTAAAAATGACTATCCTGATCTTGGTATTCCTGTTGAACATATTACTGAAGTTGTAGCAAGATGCATTAAAACAGGTGCATTAAAACTTAATCCTGTTGAAGATGCTTCAAAAGTTTACACTTATCATGATCCATGCTATCTTGGCCGTCATAATAAAGTTTATGAAGCACCAAGGGAAGCTATTACAGCAATACCTAATCTAAGACTTTCTGAAATGCTTAGAAGCCGTGACAGATCATTCTGCTGTTCAGGTGGTGGACTTATGCTTTTCTATGAGCCTGAAGAAGAGGAAAGAATGGGTGTTCTAAGGGTTAAAATGGCTGCAAAAGCCGGTGCAAACGTAATGGTTACAGCCTGTCCTTTCTGTATGGTTAACATGGAAGATGCAATTAAGGTTGCCAACATGGAAGATAAAATGGTAGCTATTGACTTTGTTGAACTTATAGAAAAACATCTGGCTTAATTAAATGGATTACTGCCGGGGTGGTCCCGGCAGATTAAACTGTCACTTTTACCTTTATTTTTAAGGTTATGGCTATACTCCGAAATCAATACTTTTTTTGGGAGGATTTATGGAAATTTTAGTTTGTGTAAAAAATGTCCCTGATACAGGGGAAGAAGAAATTGAACTAGACGGCAACGATCTTGATTACGACGAACTTACATACGTTGTAAACGAGTGGGACAACTATGCCGTTGAAGAAGCTATTCAGATAGCTGACAAGGTTGGCGGAAATGTTACTGTTATTACAGTAGGCAATGAAGACGCTGACGAAGTACTTCGCCGTGAAATGGCAATGGGTGCAGGAAAAGCTATTCATTTAGAAGATGAAGCATTTGAAAAATCAGATGCAAAAGGTGTTGCAACTATTCTTAAGGCTGCTGTTGATAAGGGTAAATATGACCTTATCCTTACAGGTGCTCAGGCTGACGCTGGTTATGGTGCTGTTGGCGGTATGCTTGCTGCAATGCTTGACTATCCTTATGCTTCTCTTGTTAACAAGATTGAAGCTGGAAGCGGAAAGCTTACAGTTGGCCGTGAAATTGAAGGCGGAAACACAGAAATGAACGAAATCGAACTACCTTGCGTTCTTTCTATCCAGACAGGTATCAACGAGCCAAGATATGTTGGTATCAAAGGTATCAAGCAGGTTTCAGGTGTTGATATTCCTAAATTTGCTGCATCAGACCTTGGTCTTGATGAATCTTCCGTAGGCGAAGAAGGTGCAATTGTTAAGCGTCAGGATTACTTTATTCCTGAAGCTGGTGAAGGCGCTGAAATGCTAGAGGGTAGCGATGATGAAATTATTGCAAAACTCATTGAAATCCTAAAAGCCAATGGAGGACTATAATCATGGCACAATTTTTTGCATACGTACAGCACGCTGACGGCGTAATCGAAGATACAGCAGCTGAACTTGCTGCTGCTGCAAAAGCAATGGGTGCAGATTCTGTAACTGCTATTGTTACAGGTTCAGGCGTTGATGCTGCTGCTTCTGCTGCTGGTGAATTTTTTAATGAAGTTTACAAAATTGACAATGCAGCTCTTGCATATCCTAATGCTGAGGTTGTTAGAAAAGCTGTAGCAGCTGTTGTTCCTGCTGGTTCAGTTGTTCTAATGTCACATGGAACTTTTGCAATGGATATGGGTCCCGGCCTTTCTGTTAAAACAAATTCTGCATATATTGCTGATGTTACAGGAATTGACGGAGTTGACGGTACTACACTTAAAGTAGTTAGAACTGAACTTGGCGGAAACATCAGCACACATGTTAATGCAGATTTAGCAAACGGTGCTGTTGTAACTCTTCGTCCTGGTGCAGTTGAAGCTGTTTCTGGCGGAGTTGGCGGAGCAGTTGTTGACAAGTCTGGTGATGCAGGCGATCTTTCAGCAAAACGTAAATTTATTGAAATTGTTGCTCCTGCAGCTGGTGGAGTTGATATTACAAAAGCTGAAATCCTTGTTTCAATCGGCCGTGGTATTGAAGAAGAAGATAATATTGAACTTGCAATGGGACTTAAGGAAGCAATTGGTTCTAAAGCAGAAGTTTCATGTTCACGTCCTATAGTTGACGCAAAATGGCTTGAGCCTGCTCGTCAGGTTGGTACATCAGGTAAAACTGTTAAGCCAAATGTTTATCTTGCTCTTGGTATCAGTGGTTCTTTCCAGCACCTTGGCGGTATTAAAGGCGGAATTATAATAGCTGTTAACAAAAACCCAAATGCTCCTATTTTCCAGGTTGCAGATTACGGTATTGAAGCAGATATTCTTGAGTTTATCCCTGCTCTTACAGAAAAAATCAATGATCTATAATTTTTGATCTTTAATTTTAGCCGGTTATAAAAAATATAGCCGGCTTTTTTTAGAATTAAGTTTAAATTGGTTTTTTATTGGTCAATAAATTAAAATTTCATATCTAGATAAGTTTCGACGCTTTTTATCGGTAAATTTAATCGAAGACATTGATTGCAATTATTAATAGCCGTTAAAATCGATTGACATATTTCTTATCCTTTAATAAGTTCATTCACAGTTTAATAACTTACAATCGGTGAATTATGGAACATACCTTTAGTATTTTTTCAATAGTTTCATCAGCCGGACTGGTTGTGAAACTCGTTCTTTTGATTCTTCTTGCTTTTTCAATTACTTCCTGGGCAATCATTTTTTTCAAATTTTTTTCAGTCAGAAAAGCTGAAAAAGAAACTGAGGAATTCAACCAGACATTCTGGAAATCTAAAAATATTTCAGAGGCATATTCCAATAGTAAAAAATTGAGAAATACTCCAGTAGCAAGAATTTTTCGTATTGGATTTTCTGAGCTTAAGAAGTTTGATAATTTTGCAGGAAGCCAGGCTAGTGCTGCAATTGACAGTTCAAAAGCTTCTGTAACTATTAGAAGAAAGCTCCAAAACGGAATTTTAGAAGAAATGAAAAGGCTTGTTAGTATGGTGCCTTTTCTGGCAACAGTTGGTAACACTGCACCTTTTATAGGACTTTTTGGAACGGTTTGGGGTATAATGGATTCTTTTCATAACATAGGAATGTCTAAAAGTGTGAGCCTTGCAGTTGTTGCTCCGGGTATTTCTGAAGCACTTGTTGCTACTGCTTTTGGACTTGGAGTAGCCATACCGTCTGTAATTGCTTTTAATTATTTTTCAACTAAGCTTGATTCTATAAATACATCTATGGAATCATTTTCTTCTGATTTTTTAAATATAGTTGAGTATGAAATTTTTAGATCTGGAAATAACTAAATGGGTTTTTCATCAAATAAAAATAGATACATATCTGAAATAAATGTAACTCCATTTGTGGATGTAATGCTTGTACTTCTTATTATTTTTATGGTTACTGCACCTATGATGATTCAAGGTGAAAATGTTGATTTGCCTGAATCTGGTTCGGGTAATATTGCTGGTGAATCGGTTAAATGGGTAATAAGCATAACTAAAGAAGGGGATTATTTTTTTAACGATGAAAAAGTCGAAATTAATTATCTTTCTGATTTTTTACGAGATAAGCTCAAATCGGAAGAAAAAAAGCCTGAAGTCTATATAAAAGGTGACAAGGGAGCTTTGTATGGAAAAGTCGTTGCTGCCATGTCTCAAATAAAATCAGCAGGCCTTCAGAATGTCGGAATGATAACTATTCCTGTTTCAGAGGATTAAGTATTGACTGATAATAGTAAAGAAATTTCTTTTGTAGATGATAATAAAGCAAAAGAACCTGCATTTTTAATTTTTATAATAGTCTCTTTGATCTTTCATGTTTTATTATTTTTTTCAGGATTTATTAATATTAATTTAGGTAAGTCAGATTTTGATATTCAAAAAAGTTCTCTTAATGTAACAGTTGTTGAGTCTTCTGAAACCTTATCTGAAAAAAAAGATCCAGTTTCACAGAAAGCGTCGGGAAAAAATATTGATATTGAAACGAAAAAAACTGATGAGAAACCTGAAATAGTAAAAAAGACACCTTTGTTTTCAGGAGCTAAAAAAAAACTTCCTGAAAAAAAAATAATTGAGAAAAAAGCTGAGAAAAAAAAGCAGCAAAAAAAAATAGAACAAAAAAACGATTTAATTGAAGAAATTGCAGCAATAAAAAAAGAAATTCAATCTGACAGCTCTACTAAATTTGATAAGGTATTAAAAGATATTGATTCATTCAAAAATGAAATAGATTCTCAAAATAAAGGCAACACTTTAGAAAGTGATAATCTTTTTTCAGATCTTGAAAAAGGTAGTGAAAAATCAGATAAAATAAATATTTACAGATATAAAATTGCTTATGAGGTTGAAAAAAAGTGGGCTTTGCCCGAAGAGCTTATAAACAAAGAAGACATGCTCGAAACATCAATTGTCTTTAAAGTCTTAAAAGATGGGACAATCAGCAGTATATGGTTTGATAGAAAATCCGGCAATGAGTATTTTGATAATTCTGTTTATAATGCAGTTAAAAAAGCAGAACCATTGCCTCCTCATCCTGAGGGTATAGATAAAAAATCTGTATTTGTTGGATTAAGGTTTACTCCGGAGGGATTAAGGTGAAATTTAAATGAAATTTAAATTGATATTGGTTTATATATTTATTTTTACAGTAAATATGCCCTTTTATTCTTTTTCAGATGAATATAAAAATTTGCAATTTATTGATGTAAATAACCCGTTTATAAACAAAATTCCTATTGCAATTCCAGAATTTATTCCTTTGGAAAAAAATGAAAAAATATCAGAAATTATTGAAACAAGTAATGATTATCTTGGATATTTGCTAAGTTTCACTTCTTATTTTAGGGCGTCTGATTCTAGTTTAAATGTAGATGATATTGTAGGCACAAAAATTGATTTTCAAAGCTGGAAAAAAAATGGTTTTGAATTTTTAATTACAGCCGGCCTTTTTTATGATAAAGATACAGGTTTTCTTGAAATGGAACTTCGCCTTTTTGATGTATTGAAGGCAGACCTTGCTGTTGGCAAGCGATATACTGGAAAAGCTGAAGACTTTAAAAAAATGCTTAAAAGATTTGCATCAGAAATTATGGAAAAAATGTTTGGCAATTCAGGGCTTTTTGAAAGCAAAATTGCTTTTGTTTCTGATCTAAGTGGTCATAAAGAAATTTATTCCTGTGATTTTGACGGGGCAAATGTACAAAAAGTAACTGATGATAAAACTATAAATGTTTCGCCTTCTTGGTCATACGATAATAGTTATCTTGCCTATACAAGCTATAAAAGGAATGTTCCAGAGATTTTTATTAAATCGCTTACAGGTAAAAAAAATTATATAGTTTCCAAAAAAAGGCTTAGTATTACACCAAAATGGATGCCAGGGAAATTTAGCCTTGCTGCTGTTTTCAGTATTGACGGAGACCCTGATATATATATAATATCTCCAAACGGTGAAATTCTTCAAACAGCAGTTAAAGGCTATGGAATTGATGTTTCGCCAGATTTTTCACCAAATGGTAAAAAAATGGCTTTTGTTTCCTCAAGAGGAGGAAGTCCTCAAATTTATATTAAAGATTTTTCTGAAAACACCATAAAAAGACTTACTTTTGAAGGCAATTATAATACTTCACCCTCGTGGTCTCCAAAGGGCGATTATATAGCCTATGTCGGGATGACAAAGGAGTATGGAATAAATATTTATACTATTAAGCCAGATGGAAGCCATATAAGAATGCTTACATTTTCTTCGGGAGATAACGAAGAACCTTCATGGTCACCTGATGGCTCGTTAATAGTCTTTTCAAGGAAAAATGGCAGAAAAAAAAGTTTGCATTTAATGACTCGCTCAGGCGAGGATCAAAGGCAACTTGTAGTTAATATGGCCGGAAATCAGAGTGAACCGGCCTGGTCACATTGATAAAAAAAGAAATTAAAGGAGATTTTGTTATGAAGAGATATTTTTCAAGGTTTTTTATTATTGCTTTGATTTGTGCTTTAGGGCTTTCTTTTGGTTGTTCTTCAAAAAAGGCTGACGTGAATGAAGGCATAACCCAGGAGCAATCTTCAGAAGAAGACAGATTAAATGCAGAGCAGGCAGAAAAAGACAAAAAAGCTGAAGAAGAAAGATTGCAGGCTGAGGAGCTTGAACGTCAGAAAAAACTTGAACAGCAGAAAAAAGAAGAACAAAGCAAACAAGAAGCTTTGAGAAAATTTAGTGATGTAAATATTTATTTTGGCTTTGACAGTTCTGAAATATCTGAAGAAGCAAGAGCTATTTTAGAGGAAAAAGCACAGTGGCTTATGGAAAATAAAAATGTAAAAATCACTGTTGAAGGTCATTGCGATGAGAGGGGCACAACTCAGTATAACCTGGCTCTAGGGGAAAGAAGAGCTGAAAGTGTAAAAACATACCTGGTTGCTCTTGGTGTAGACTCATCAAGGATTTTAACAATTTCATATGGTGAAGAAAGACCTGCTGTCAATGGTTCCGGGGATGATGCATGGTCTAAAAATAGAAGAGCCGAATTCGTAATTGAATCTGGAATTTAAGAACTGAAAGCCGCTGTATTGTACAGCGGCTAATAATTTAGATTTTACGGAAATTTTATATGAAAAGAATTTTTCCTTTTTTTATTATGCCATTATTTTTTTTTGCAGGCTGTGTTACTGATCAGCAATTTGCAGCTTTAAGTCAAAGAGTTGAAATTATAGAGTCTAAATATGAGAATATTAATCAAAAAATGGACTCAGTTCTCACTTCAATGGAAACTTTTGAAAGAGAAATAGACGACCGAGAAAAAAATCTGAGAAGCGGTTATGCTAACCTGATTGCAGAAAAAGCTAGTTTAAAAAATAAATTATGGGAATTAAATGGAGAAATTGAAAAAATTTTTTATGAATTTGACAATTTTTCTTCAAAGCTAAGCACCATAGAAAAAAAGTTTGTTTTACTAGAAGAAAGAACTCTTTCAGTTGAAGATTATCTTGATTTTGGTAAAAAAGAACAGGAAGAAAAAAATAAAAAAGAAAAAAAATCTGCTGATATAAAAAAAATCCCGGATTCTTCTCCTTTTATTCTTGATAAAGCAGGGGAAGAAGAAGTCTATGAACAGGCCAAAAAAGAATTTGATCTTGAAAACTTTGATACTGCAATGAAATTGTTTGTTTTTTTTGTAAAAAAATTTCCTAAATCTGATATGGCCGACAATTCTCTGTTTTGGATAGGAGAAATTTATTACAAAAACAAAGATTATAAGCGGGCAATTATTGAGTATCAAAATGTTATAGAAAAATATCCTCTGGAAAATAAGGTTCCTGCCGCATATTTAAAACAAGGCCTTGCTTTTTATAATATAGACAGAAAAGATAACGCAAAAATTGTTTTTGAAAACCTTATTTCAAAATATCCTTTGAGCAATGAAGCTTTGATTGCAAAGAAAAAACTTAAAAATTTTTAAGAGCTTATGAGCGATTGCCGCAAAATTATCGGGATAGATCCTGGACTTGCTTCAACTGGAATTGGAATTATAAAAGGCAGTTCTTATAAAATTGTATCCTATGGTTTCGGCTGTATAAAAACTTCAAAAGATATTAATCAGCAGGACAGACTTTATAAGATTTATAATGATGTTTCAAATATTCTTAAACATGAAAAACCCTCCATTGCTATAATTGAAGATGTTTTTTCAATCCCTGAATACCCAAAATCTGGAATTGTTCTTGGAAAAGTATGCGGAGCAATAAGCCTTGCATGCTCTGTTTCTGGTATTGGGATATTGGAAATTCAGGTAAGGCTTGCCAAACAGATTTTGACCGGAAATGGCAGCTGTTCAAAGGAACAGCTTGAAAAGGCTGTTAGGAAAAGACTTAATCATTTTGAAAAAATAAGCCCCTATCATGCCTCTGATGCACTGGCACTTGCAATAATAGGACTTACGAGAGGAAGTTGATTTATGATTGCTTATCTTGAAGGTAAAATTTTTAGAAATTCTGAAGAAGGCCTTATTTTACTCGTAAACGGCATAGGTTATGAAATTCTATTACCTGAAATAACTTTTGAGTCTTTTAAAAATTATAAAAAAAATGATATTGTGTCACTTTTTATATATTATCATCAGACAGAACGTCAGCCCTCTCCGATTTTAATAGGTTTTGAAAATGAAAAAGATAAGAACTTTTTTAAAAAATTTATTTCTGTTGAAGATATTGGGGTGATAAAGGCAGTTAAAGCACTTACTATTCCAGTTAATAAAATAATTGCGGCAATAGAGCTGGAAGATCAGAAAACTTTACTTTCTCTTAAAGGTATAGGAAAAAGAACAGCTGGTAAAATAATTGCTACATTAAAGGGCAGGTTTGGTGACATAACATCAACTGATTTAAAAAATGCATCAGAGTTAAGTTCTTTTGATAAGCCAAATAATTTGATTGAGTCTGTTAAAGCAGTTATGGTTTCGCAATTAGGCCATCCTTTAAAGGAAGCAGAAAATCTTATAAGGGATGCTTTAAAAAGAAAACCTGATATATCAGATTTTGATGACTTGATAGAAGAAATTTATAAAAAGAGCGGCAGGGGAAACAGCAAATGACAGATGAGGGTCTTAAATTTTTTGAATCAAGCCTTGAGGCAGACGAACTTTTATCTCCAGAAGAAAACAGATATGATTTTCTTCCTGATGCCGGAGATTTAAGGCCAAAATCATTAAAAGAGTATATTGGACAGAATAATACAGTTAAGACTCTTGAAATTGCAATCATTGCAAGCCTTAAAAGAAATGAGCCAATAGAGCATATACTTCTTCATGGGCCTCCAGGACTTGGAAAAACTACTCTTGCTTCAATAATTGCAAATGAACTTAAGGTAAACCTTGTTATGACTTCAGGGCCATCACTTGAAAAAGGTGGCGATCTTGTTGGAATTCTAACAAATCTCAAAGATGGTGATATTCTTTTTATAGATGAAATTCACAGACTCCCAAAAATTGTTGAAGAACTCCTTTATTCAGCAATGGAGGATTTTGCAATAGATTTTGTTTTTGATAAGGGAATCCATGCAAGAACACACAGATTTAGATTGAACAGATTTACCCTTATAGGTGCAACTACAAGGCCTGGGCTTTTGTCTGCACCATTAAGAGACAGATTTGGAATATTTAAGGCTCTTGATTTTTATAATGTTGATGATCTTTTGGTTATTATTAAAAGGTCTGCAAAAATTCTTGGTGAAGAAATTGACCATGATGCAGGGAAAGTTCTTGCAATGCGTTCTAGGGGAACTCCAAGAATTGCAAATCGTCTTTTAAGAAGGGTAAGGGATTATGCAGCAGTCAAGGCCGACGGTATACTCAGATCAAAAGTAGTTGAAGATGCATTAAATCTTGAAGGCATTGATTCCATGGGACTAACAGGCCTGGACAGAAAATATTTAAGGACGCTGATAGATTTTTACAATGGAGGCCCTGCTGGAATTGAAGCAATAGCAGCTGCCTTGCAGGAAGAAAGTGATACACTTGTAGATGTTGTTGAACCTTATCTTTTAAAGGAAGGATTTATTTTAAGGACTTCAAGCGGAAGAAAAGCCTCGCATCTTTCATATTATCATCTGGGAATAGAAAAAAATGGCTAGCCCAATAGTTCTTATAACCGATTTTGGAACAAAAGACCCCTATGTTGCTGTAATGAAAGGGGTTATTTTATCTAAAAATCCTGGCCTTAATATAATTGATGGAACCCATGAAATTTTTTCTCAGGATATAAAACAAGCCTCATATTTTCTAAATTCAATTTTAAAATGGTATCCGCCTGATACTGTTTTTATTTGTGTTGTAGATCCAGGCGTTGGTTCCAAAAGGGATATTCTTGTACTGAAAATAAATAAATGTATTGTTGCAGCACCTGACAACGGCCTTTTATCCGATGTTTTAAAAAATTTTGAGGCTGAGGGAATTTATAGTGTTTTAAAAAAAAATTTTATTTCATCTACAACCTTTGACGGCAGAGATATTTTTGCACCTTTAGGTGCTGAACTTGCACAAAAGGGTACAAATATTCCCTGTCTTAAAAAAATCAGTTTGGATCAGATAATTATTAAAGATTATTTTTTGAAACCTCAATTATGTGAAAATTTGATAATCGGATGCGTGGTTAATATTGACAAATTTGGTAATCTTATAACAAATATTTCTAAAACTGACGCATTAAAAGTTTTTTCAACAACTGAAAATTTAAAGGCTTTTATCGATGAACTAGAACTTGGTAAAGTTATGCATACTTACTCATCTTCTTTAGAAGGCTCTTTATCAGCACTCTGGAACAGCAGTGATTTTTTAGAAATTGCCTGTATAAACGCAAGTGCAAGGAAAAAAATTTGCGATTTGTCTGACAAAAAAATATTTTTAAAATTTTTTGAATAGACAAAAAATGCTGTTTTTGGTTATTAAGGTTATAACTTTTTTTATTTTTTGTTAAATGTATTCAAAAAATTTGATAAATAGTAATAAACAGAAAAAAAATTTCTTTTAGTTGTTGAGGTCAAAATCTACTTGTATGAGCATTAATTGTTTTAAAATTGACTTATGAATCTTTGTTAGAAATTGGGAAAAAAAGACAGTTTTATCAGTTACTAAATAGTGATTGGCCGAAAGCGAGAATTTTGTTTCAGTTCAAGGAAAAGAAAAAATTTAATCTTTAGATACATTTAGTTTTTTGAGGATTAAATTTTGAATCTGACGCTTAAATGGACAAAAAGGCCGTTTTCGTTCACTGACTAAATATGAATTTTAGTTAAAAGGGCTTTAGGAGGATGGTTTTAGCAAAAAAATTTTTTCTTTTTTTAGTTGCATTATTTTTTTTAACAGCATCTGATTTATATTCAGAAACTTTTTTGAAAGATAAGCTTTTCCCGTTAGATATTATTTATTCAGACGTTAAAGGACTAAGGGTTATTCTTGTAGATAAAGAATCCCAAAAACTTTATTTGCTTGAAAATAAAGATGATTTTTTTGAACTTATAATGGAATTTAAATGCTCAACAGGAAAAAATAAAGGCGATAAGATTGTAGAAGGGGATTCAAAAACTCCTGAAGGAGTTTATTTGATAACAGGCCATTATACCAAACAATATCTTTCACCTGTGTACGGAACAAGAGCTTTAACTCTTGATTATCCAAACTACCTTGATAAAGCAGAGGGAAAAAACGGCTATAATATTTGGATTCATGGGACAGATAAAGAGCCTCTTGAAGAAAGAACAACTAATGGATGCGTTGCACTTTTAAATAAAGATATTGATGTTCTTTCTGATTATATTAAGGTTGGTTTAACTCCAGTAATTATAACTCAAAAAGCTGAATTTTATAATTCAGAAGCTGAATATGAGAATAGAAAAGAAAAGTTTTCCAAGCTCTTTACCCTTTGGCTAAAATCAATTGAGGCTGGCACTTATCATGATTATTTGAACTTTTATTCAAGTGATTATTTACCTGATATAGCATGGTGGGCTGAGTGGGAGAATTTAAGAAAAAATTTTAACTCATTTAGCCTGTCAAAGAGTTCTTTAAATGTATTTAGAGAAAGCAATAAAGTTTATACATTATGGCTTAATTTTTTTCTGGATGTAGATCAAGTAAAAAGCAGGGTTTTAAAAAGGAAACTTTTTATAAAATATGAGAATGATACACCTGAAATTATTGGCGATATATATTTAGATGGATCTGAAGATCTTTTAAGTGCAGCAATGGGAATTAAAAACAAAGTGATGTTTAGCCAGGATGTAAAAGATCTTATACATACATGGGCTAAGGCCTGGTCTTCTAAAAATATAGAACTATACGGTGAATGTTATTCATCGGAATTTTTTTCCGAAGGAATGAATAAAAGAAACTGGCTTATGTATAAAGATAAACTTAATAAAAAATACGATTACATAAAAATTGATATTAAAAGTCCTAGAATAGAAAAAAAAGGAAGGCATGTAAAAGCTGTCTTTTTTCAAAATTACGAGTCAAGTGGGTTCAGTACAAAGGGGATTAAAACTTTAGTACTTAAAAAAGAAGAGGGACGATGGAGAATTTTAAAAGAGAGCTGGAAAGAAACAGGGTGAAAAAGGATTTGGGAGACAAAGCAAGAAAAAAATGGTCACTGCTTTTTATAAGCAGCACGGGTAAAGTTTTTAATTTAACTTATATAAGATCTTTTGTTTTTGTTTTGTTGTTTTTTGTTTGCCTGCTTTTGGGAGCTGCGGCTTTTCTTTTGACTGCCCTTACCTATGTAAAAACTACTAATTCAGAACTAGTCAAGACAATTGAAATAGCTAATTCTAAACTTGAAAATCTAAAAAATAAAAATGAAGAGCTAAGAATTAAGCTTGCTTTTTTAAAACCCTCAAATAATTTAATAAAGCCCTCTAAAACCTCTAATGAAAAAAATGATAATAATGAAAATAAAGATGTCCTAGAAAAAAAATCAATTAAAATAATTAATGATTTTTCAAAAATTCCTCTTGAAATAAAAAATATTGAAATAAAAAATTTTAAGGATCATGTAGAAATAAATTTTGAATTGCAAAATGTTTCCAAATCAGACTTAACAATTTCCGGCCATATATTTGTATTGCTTAAAAATAATAATATTCCTGATGAGCATTGGATGATTTCGCCTTATTCACAAATTTCAGGAGGAAAGCCTTTAAGTGCCTTAAATGGGCAGTTTTTTTCAATTATGAGATTTAAGCCCGTAACAATTAAGTTCCCCCAAATTTCAAGTACAGGAATGCTTAATCTTGCAGAAGTATTTATTTTTGCAGAAGATGGAGAACTTGTCCTTAAAAAAGGTTTTAGTATAAATGAAAAGTAAATTTTTTTTGTTTTTTTTCTTTGTTTTTTTGAATTTTGTACATTCTTATGCTTTTGAAAGCTCTGCTGTAAGAAACAGCAGGAAAGAACATGTTGTATATTTTGAAAATACAGATTACGAGCTGCATGTTTATAGAATTTATGGAGAGGAAAAAGGCAGTACATTAATGATTATCGGCGGTATTCAGGGAGATGAGCCAGGAGGTTTTTTAACTGCTGATTCATATGCGGATATTTCCCTTGAAAAAGGGTCTCTTATTGTTGTTCCAAGAGCTAATCTGCCTTCTATTCTAGTTCAGAAAAGAAGTATAAATGTAGATATGAACAGAAAGTTTGCAGATGAAGATGCAAAAGTTTATGAGGGTAAAATTGTAAAAATTTTAAAAGAGCTTATATCTAAAAGCGATTGTCTTTTAAATCTTCATGAAGGCTCAGGCTTTTTTTATCCTGAATGGATAAATGACATGAAAAATCCTATGAGATACGGACAGTCAATTATTGCAGATTTTGAAAGCATAAATCTTGAAAATGGAGAAAAAGTAAGTCTTTTAAATATGGCAGAAAGGGTTGTCCAAAAAATTAATGAAAAAATTGATGACCCTTTACTTTATTTCAGATTCAATAATCACAGAACGTCTGAAAACGACTCAAAACATAAAGAGCAAAGAAAATCAGCTACTTATTTTGCAGTGACAAAGTGCAGTATTCCTGCCTTTGGAATAGAGGCGAGCAAATCACTTCCACTTCTGCAAAAGGTGAAACACCATCAATATGCAATAAATGCTTTTTTTGATGAATTTGGAATTATTCCTGAGCTGCCTCCCCTTGTTTTGGAAAAGCCTGAACTTAAATACATTGTTCTTTCAATAAATAATAATACTCCAATTGTTCTTGGCAGGGAGGAAACTGTCTATGTTCAAAAAGGATCTAAGATTAAAGTTGAACATGTTCAGGCAAACTATTCAAGGGGGCTTACAGTTGATATTATTGATTTTGGAGGAAAAAATGATATCAGAAAAAGTATTGTAATTGATAAGGACACAAGAATTTCTGCAAAAAAGGACTATGAGCCTTGCGGATCTGTATATGTTAAAATTTCAAATAAAAATGATCTTGAAACTTTTTCTGTTGCTGAAAAAAAAATAAAGGAAAAATATTTTTATTTTAATGTAAGAATTAACAAAGATAAAACAGTTTATGTTAGAAATAAAGGTATTCTAAATGTTTCCATGGGTGATTTTATTGAAATTATTGATGTTGATTCAGGTATGTATGATCCAGCATCCCTTGAAGTAAATATTAAAGGTTATGTAAATGACTCCATGAATAACACTGGAGAAGACAGGGGGTGTATTGTAGACACTTCTAAAGATTTTTGGTCCAAATATTCAATTGATAAAAATGGACTGCGTTATCCAGTTGTAGCATCAAAAGGTGATGAAATTGCAGCTTCAATGATTATAGAGCTTAATCCTGAAACAGAAAAAATTTTAATTTTAAAATCAAATGAAAATAAGCTGTATGGAATTAATGAAAATATGGAATTTACAATTGATAACCCAAATAATATTTTTTTTGAATCTGTTGCAGGTATAAATCAAGATGATTTAAAAAACGGGTTTTATTACTTAATGACAGATCAAAACAGATTTGTTGATTTAAGCTTAAGACCTGCTTTAATAGAAATGTTTGAGCCAGGGAAAAATGAGCTTGTAATAAGTCTTTATGCAGGGCTTGATGGGAAAAAACAAAAAAAGTGTGATTTTAAAATAAGAGTAAAGGAGAAATAAGTGGCTGCTAAAACAAAAAACCTTTCTATCATAGATAACGATCTCAGGGTGGAAGGGGAGCTTTCTTCCGAAGGCAAGCTTGTAATAAAAGGAATAGTTAAAGGCTCAATTTCAGGAGAGTCAGTAATAATTGCAGAAGAAGGCCAGGTTTATTCTGATATGGAAGTAAATGATGTAACAATAGGCGGCGTTTATGAGGGTGCTGTCAAAGCTAAAGGAAAAGTGGTTATTTTAGCTTCCGGCAAGTGCACTGGTACAGTTACATGCAATGACCTTATTGTTGAAAGCGGGGGCATTATAAACGCTGAAATAATATGCACAAGAGATGACGGCCATTTTATTGAAAAAAATGCATCTGAAAAAGGTGGTTTGTCCAAAAAAAAATGGCTTAAAAAAAAGGAAGAAAAACTAGATAAAAAAGAAGAAAAAGTACTATAGGCAAAAATTTATTATTTCGCCTGAAAAGGTTTTTTGATCAAACTCTTTGAAATTTTCAAATGTTATATCATTAAACTCTAGTTTATGCTTTAATTTAATTTTTTCAAAAATACTTCTGTATGAAGGTAATATTTTTTTATTCCAGTCAAGGTCAAGAGCTTGAGCTGCAAGTTTAATGTCTGATTTTGTTCCTTCAAGCTCTATAAAATCGCCAAAAGGTAGTCTGTCCAGGCAAATTTCCAAATTATTTTTTAAAAAAATCTGTCTCATTTTTTCATAGACCTGGGTATTTGAATATCCAGAATTTTTTAAAATATAGTTTAATTCTTCAAAAGAACTTGCAAAAACTTCGGTTTCTTCTAGTTCTTTAAATTCATTCGATGAATGGGGGAGATGTTTTTTAAAGGTTAAAATTGTTTTTCCAAGATATGACCTTAACCTTAAAATTTTATTTTGTTTTTTAAGATATTTGTTTTCAGTATCAAATAAAATATTTTTTTCTAAACTGTTTTTCCCTGATTTATCAGCGTATTCGATTACTTTGTGCAGAATTTTTTCATAATTTTCAATATAAAATTTGACTTCAATTTCAATTAATGGCATATAGAATTCCTTGTAAATAATGAGTTTTTTGGTGGATATAAATATTTTATCGGCTTATGTCAATTATTCTATTTTTCTTTTTATTAAGTTGACATTTAAAAATTGTAAATGTATATCTTAGAAGTTATTTTTTTGTTACGGGGAGTGTTAAAGTGAAAAAACAGACATATAGTGCTAAAAAAGAAGACATCCAGAAAAAATGGTATGTTGTTGATGCTGAAGGTAAAGTTCTCGGCAGGCTGGCTTCAGAAGTAGCCAAGATAATAAGGGGAAAGCACAACCCTTTATTTACACCTCATGTTGACTGCGGAGATTTTGTAATAATTGTTAATGCTGAAAAAGTTGTTCTTACAGGAAGAAAACTTACTCAGAAAAAATATTACAGACACAGCGGATATACAGGCGGTTTAAGAGAAACTACAGCTGAAAAACTTCTTGAGAAAAAGCCTGAACAGCTTGTAAAAATTGCTGTTAAAGGTATGCTTTCAAAAAGCAAATTAGGAAGGCAGCTAAATAAAAATTTAAAAGTCTATTCAGGTTCAGTTCATCCTCATAATGCACAGCAGCCTGAAGTTCTTGAATTTTAAGCAGGATAAACAGGGGAATACAAATGGCAAAGGAAAGTATATACTACGCTACAGGAAGAAGAAAGTCTTCTGTTGCAAGAACTTGGATTGAACCAGGTTCAGGTGAGATTTATGTAAATGAAAAGCCTGTTGAAACATATTTTAGTATTCAGCGTCATTCTTTAAGCGTTATTGAACCGCTTAAAATTACAGATCAGGCTTCAGCTTTTAATGTTAGAATTAAAGTTAAGGGCGGCGGGATTACAGGACAGGCAGAGGCTGCCAGACACGGAATCAGCCAAGCACTTATAAAATTTGATCCGGATTTGAGAGAAGTTCTGAAAAGGGCTGGTTTTGTAAGAAGAGATCCAAGAATGAAAGAAAGAAAAAAGTACGGCCAGAAAGGTGCTCGTGCAAGTTTTCAGTTTTCAAAGCGTTAATTTTTTTTTCAAAAAATTTTTGGTATATAAAGGAGACTTTAAGTCTCCTTTTTTTTTACCTGGATTTGGTTATTTTAACCTTGCTGCATATGAAGTCAAATTTTATCAGCCTATACTTGTGCTATACATGATCTAAATTAACACATAAGATTCAGCAAAATTGGAAAGCTCTCAGGGTATCATATTTTTAAATATAATATGCTAAAGTCATTGAAAATTTATTAATTTTAAAATATGAAAAGCTCAATTTAGGTTTTACTAAGTTGATAATCAAATAATAGTTTGGAAATTTTTTCACCAGCTAAATTGAACCAATTTTTAAGGTTTAAATTTTAAAATATCTCAATTGAATTCTTGAAGTGGGATATTTGACAAACTAAATTTAGTCCTTAGTTTTTATTCAAATTAAAAGGAGATGAAAATGGAAATTTTTCAAACAATTATAGTTGTATTTATAGTGTTTATTGCTTTTTTTTATATTTTGAGAACTGTTTTTTCAAAAAAGGAACAAAAGTGTTGTTCTGATTGTTGTGAATGTGCATGTTCAAGTTGTAAAGATAATTCCAATTTTTTAAGAATTGATAATTCATCAAAAAAAAATAATTTTAATTAGTTTTAAATTTTTTTTAAATAGCTATTGAATTTCTTCCTGTTAAAATAAAATAAGTTATTTTTTATTCAAAAAAACTTTTTTTAAAATTAGTCTTGTTATATTCTTTTTACATGAAAAAAATATTTTATACATTAATATTTATCGTCATTTCCTGCAAAACATTTGCTGGCGAATTTGATTTTAGAACTGTTAATTGGGGGATGACTAGAGTAGAAGTTCTCGCATCTGAAAAATTAAGACCTCTTAAGGTTGCAGATGATTATATTTCCTATAAATTTAAATTTTTTGGAGGAGATATTTTTTTACTTTATGAATTTGTTCTTAATAATCTTTTAAGTGCTAAATATGTTTATGAAAATCCGAAAGATGAACATGTTGAGAAAATTTTTGAAGTTTTAGATATTAAATATGAAAAAAAGGAAACTATCAGCAATAGTGTTTTCTATCAAAATATTTCGACAGCAGTTAAAATAGAATATTTTGATAATTATTTGAAAATATATTATAAAAGCAAAAAAATTGATGAGCTAGATAAAAAAAATACAGAAAAGTTAAAAGAAAATGAAAAAGAGTATTTGTTATCAATCTTTTAGGTGCATAGTTATTTTTATTTTTTTGTTTAATTTTGCTTTATCAAGTAACTGGAAGGTTAATGAAAGAATTTTTTTTCAAAAGAATTCAAAGTGGTGTGATTTGGAAAAAGAAAAAGAATCTGTTTTTTTTATAAAAAATTCAAATTTTTTTCAAAAAAATTTGAGTTGGATAAAAAAAGATAAAGCTTGGTTTGTTAAAGATAAGATATGGATTGATACTGAAAAAGAAAACATTAATGAGTCTAATTAAAAAATTAAAGTCTTTTTTTAAAAAAAAAATTCAAAAAGATTCACAATTTATTGTTGATGAAATAAAAGAAGAAAAACCACCTGAATTATCAGATAAAAAAGATACAAATTTTATTTTTAGACATGAATTGATACCTAATGAAAAGGATGGTTTCAATAAAGTTACAAAAAAAAACCTCCAACCAAAGCTGGTAAAGAAGAAGAAAGCTTATCAAACAAAAGTTGAAAATAAGGTAAAAATCAGAAGAATTTCTTCAAAAGAAGATCTTTATGAGCTTTTTACTGGAGAAAAAAATCCAGGTATAAATGAGTATATTCCATCTCAAATCAAGGACTTAAGCAATCCTGGGAAAAATTGCAAAAAGGAAGCAAAATTAAATCAAAAAAAAGTTGTCGATCTTCATGGGCTTAGTTCTTCTGAGGCTGTCCAAAAAATTGAAAATTCAATTATTTCAGCTAAGCATAAAGGCTTTGGTTCTGTGCAGTTTATAACTGGAAAAGGCAAACATTCTCAAAATATGAAACCTGTTTTAAGGTCTTTAGCAGAGAAAAAGGCTGTTGAATTTAAAAAAAGAGGTAAAATTTGTTCTTTTGAGTGGGAAAAAAAGCATAAAAAGAAAAGCGGTTCAATTATTTTTTATCTTTAAATATGGTTTTAAGCAGAAGTTTAGTTAGAATTTTTTTTATTTTGTATGAATGAAATTTTTAATTTAATTTTTTTAAAAATTTTTCTCAGGCTTAATTCTATTTTTTCGTATTAATTAAAAAAATTTAATTTTGCATTTCTATAGCAGTCTCAAAAGGAGGCTTTTTGGTTATAAAAGACGAAAGGCTTATTGCAGCACTTGGTTTCATATTGATTGTTATAAGTTGTGTTTGAAAAAATGTGCATGTTTTTGAAAGCGTACAGAGCCAATTGTAATAAATTTCATCAATAATAAGAATTTTATTGAGATCATAGTAAAGCTTTACAGCATTTGTATTGAAAATATATTCACTTATTAACTCAACCATTGGTTCTGTTTCAAGAGGGTTGAGATTATCATAGGGCTCAAGCAAAAGAGAGTTTGAGCCCAGTTTCGTAAGGCTGAAGCCAAAATTATTTTTCATTTTATGCCTGTTGTTTTCTTTAAAATTTAGTTTTGCTTTACTTAATTTTTTTCAACTTTAATTTTAAGAATTTTGAAAGCTTCTTTTAATCCTTCTGAAAGGGTTGATTTTGTCTGGATTTCATCCAGATTAATATTAAGATTTGCAAGTGATCTTGCAATTGAAGGCCTTATTCCTGTCAGTACTGCAGTAGCTCCCATAAGTGCAGTTGCTCTAATAACCTGAATAAGATGGTGCATAACCTGGGTGTCAATTGTACTTACTCCTGTAAGATCAAGAATTATTACTTTAGATCTTCTGAGTTCAATTCTTTCAAGAAGTTTTTCCATCAAATCCATTGCCCTCCCAGAATCAAGGGTCCCAATAACAGGAAGTGACAAAACTCCGTCCCAGATTTCTGTAATAGGGGTTGAGACAGCAAGGAATTCTTCCTTTTGTGCTTTTAAGGCATCTTCCCTTTCTTTTTGATAAAGTCTGAATGCTTCCATGACAAGGTTGTTAAAGAATTTTAAGAGAAATAAAAGTTCCCTGTCATTTTTTTCGTTTTCTTCATCAACTACTTCGTCCATAAAAGTATATTGAATAAAATGCATAAGCTGAAGAAAGGATTCAGTACTTCCTCCTCTCATTTGTATTTTTGCATTTACGGTTGCCATTAGGTGTTTTAGTGCATTAAAAGTTTCACCAGATAGTTCTCTTGAGTCTTCAAGGAGGAGGCTGAAAAGTTCGACAAATTCATGGGTATAGTCATGAACTTCTTCATCTGTTAAGAGATTTTCTTTTGCAAGACTTGCATATCCGGCATTTGTAATTTTTTGTGTAACATTAGAAAAATTAATTTTTTTTAAAATACTTTTTCCGTATTTTCTGATTTCAGACATATTCACTCCTTGTCATATTTGGCTAAAAAAAGACTTTTATCGTCGTTTCTTCTTGAAAAAAGATTGCCAAGCAAATAGGCAATCAGCTGGGGATGTCTTGATAAAAGACCTGGATAATGAGAAAGGTCAAAATTTTCTGAAATTCCATCAGATAGAGTCATAATTATATCTCCTTGGTCAATTTTTTCTTTGTAGCTTTTTACCTCTATATATTTTTCTCCAATTGTCTTGTTTTGGAGGTGTAAAGATTTTTGAGATCCACTTTGGCTTAAAATTTTTATCAGGACATTACCATAACCTGAATATAAGAAATTACCAGAGTTATCAAGTGAAATTGAAACGCCGTTCGCCATTCTTTTGCCATAAAGATTTTTGTTAAGTGTGCTTATGATGTCTTCTGTTTTTAGTTTTGAAATTGCTATTTTATCTGCTATTTGTCCGCTTATATGTGCGTTTTTACCATGGCCAAGTCCGTCAATATGAAGCCAGGTAAGATTTTTTGGCATAAGTTCAAAAGTTATAAAATCTCCGTTATAAATGTCATCGTTAAGAGCTCTTATAAATATTCCGGTTTTTAGATTGGAGGAAGCTGAAGGCCTTTTTTCAGGATAGAATCTGCACCAGATTGCTGTTCCAGCCCATATGTCTTTTTTGTCTTTTTTTTCTGATTTTGTGTATATTTCAAAAAGGTCAGAAGATCTCATTATTGTTCCAAGACCGTGGCCAAGGGTGCTTGAAGTAGAGTATCCGTCAGTCATTGCTTTTGAAAGGTTTTTTATTCCAGGGCCCATGTCATAACCAAAAATATCAAGGCAGTGATAAGGCTTTTTGTGTTCCCATATTTGTATAATACCTGCACCAATGGAAAATTTAAGCTGGTTTGTTATTATTTCACTCACTGCAAGCAAAATCATGCTTGATTTTGATTCAGAAAAATTAAGTCTTGAAGCAACGGCTTTTATTTTACTTTTTGTTAAAATTTCAGTGCTTTGATCCCTTACAAGACCGTTAAGAAGAAGTTTCACTTTTTCCATTGTATACTATTTCCAGTGACGATGCAGAGGGATCTTCAGTTCTTGGGGATTTTACTGCACATGCTATTGATGCCCTTCCCTGATCCTTGGAAAAATACAATGCCATATCAGCCCTTTTGATTAATACTTCAGGGGTGTCGTTTTTTTCGGCTTTTGTATAACCAATGCTTGTTCCCTGCTGAATTCCGTTAATGATTTTTCTTGCTGCCCTAAGAGCTACAGTGTCATCGGAAAAAAGGATAATTGCAAATTCGTCTCCGCCGATTCTGAATGCAAGATCTGTTTTTTCTCTTATGCAATTATGCATATTAACAGCCATGGCCTTAAGGACTTTATCTCCAAAGCTGTGTCCATATGTGTCGTTTATTGTTTTAAAATGATCAAGATCAAGATAGAGCAGACAAAATTCTTTGTTCTTTTTTCTAAGGTTTCTAAGTGCTGAATTGATATGTCTTGTATAGGCACGTCTGTTTAAAAGCCCTGTAAGGGGATCTGTTTCTGCTTTTATTATATATTCCTGCAACTCTCTTTTTCTAAGATCAAGCTGCTGTTCAATTTGTTCAATTTCAATTCTTGCCTGTTCTTTTGCTTTTTCAAGACTTTTTTTATTTCCAGATTCTGAAGCCTTAAAAGTTCTGGAGAAGCATTTGAAAGCTCATCATTAAAACGCTCTTTTATATCATTGATTTTTTCTTTTGATGGAACGAGATCAATTGATGCAAGATATTTTGTCTTATTAAGCCATTTAAGTAAAAGAGCATTTTTATCAAGAATTAATGAAGCATTTAAAGGTGTTTTGTTAATATTAAAGTCAAATCTTAATTCTTTTGTAAGTTTTGGAATTGTTTTGGCCGGAGTTAAGTCTTTTTCAGACAAAGCTTCAACACCTTTCATGAGAAAGTTGTTAAGCCTTTGAAAATCAGGTTCTGTAATAAGATTTATATTAAAAATTTCATTCATTTATTTTCTTATTCCCAGAAATTGCCATTTCTTTTTTTTAAATCAATCACCTCAATTGAATTATTCTTAAATGTAAGAATATTTAATATAAAACTGACAATGCTTATAAATAAGGCTCCAAAAATTGAGGTAAAAAAACCTGATACAGTAAATCCAGGAATAAAAAAAGCTGTGAGTTTGAGAATTATTGCATTGATTATAAAAATGAAAAATCCAAGTGAAACAAGGGTAATTGGAAGGGTTAATAAAATAAGCAGTGGTCTTAAAACAGCATTTAAGAAACCAAGGATTAATGCGGCAAAAAAAGCTGATATTACGTTATCAACAACAATTCCTTTAAAAAAAGCTGCTGTTACCAATATTGCAAGTGTTTGCACAAGAACTTTAAACCAGAAATAATTATTATTCATAGCCTGCCTGTTTTGATGTTAAGTATTTATAATATAATGAAAAAAATTATTTAAGCTAATCAAATATTATGCTTAAGGTCAATAAATAACTTTTTTAATGTTTTTTATGAATAAAAATTTTAAAACTATATCTTTAAAGAAGTTATTCTATATCAATATTTTTTAAATTTTCAACTCCAGAAGAAATGTCAGAGAGAAGTTCTTTATTTAAAATAATTATTTCTCTTTTATCTACATTTATTATTTTTGCCTTTGAAAATTTACCAAGTGTTCTTGATAAAGTTTCCTGAGTTGTTCCAAGTATTTTGGAGAGCTGTCCTTTTGAAAATTCAAGAATTACCCTGTTTTTTTTACCTTGTACCTTTTCCTGATTAAGAATGTATAAGGCAAGTCTTTCAGGAAGTTCTTTAAGTGTAAGATTTTCTATAAGTTTTGTAAATTCTTTTAGCCTGAGAGATAAAACAGCAAGAACGTTCATTGCTGTTGAAGGATCTTTTTTAAAAATTTCTAAAAGTTCTTTTTGGGGAATATAAATTATTTCAGATTTTACTACAGCCTGTGCATTTGCAGGAAAGCTTGTATTTGAAAAAACAGCTGCTTCTCCAAAAGGTTCACCTTTGCCAAAAATATGAAGAATCTGCTCTTTACCGTCTTCTGACATTTTGAAAATTTTAACTTTTCCTTTTTTTACAAGATAAAATCCGTTTGCAGTATCATTGTCAAAAAAGATCATCTGGTTTGGATCACAGGTTTTTAATATTGAAATTTTTGCAAGTTCATTTATCTGTGCATTGTTAAATGACTTGAACATCAGGGTATTTTGAAGTGTTTTTTCCATAAAATTTAATTTTTTTTAAAAATTGATTCAGATCAAAGAAAAATATTTGTTGATTAGTAATAATTAGTGATTGGCCGAAAACGAGAATTTTTTGTTCAGCAACTAATTAACTAAAAAAAATTAATACTGGAGAAAACCATGCTTGTAAAAAGAAAAATAATAAAAATTAATGAAGAATTATGCGACGGGTGCGGAAATTGTGTTTTAGGCTGTGCTGAAGGTGCAATAAAGATAATTGACGGCAAGGCAAAACTTGTTTCAGATAATTTGTGTGACGGTCTTGGAGCATGTATGGGGGCCTGTCCTCAAAATGCTCTTGAAATTATTGAAAGAGAGGCTTTTGAATTTGATGAAGAAGCTGTAAAAGATCATCTTGAAAAAAAAACAAAAACTTTATGCAAGTCACTTAATATGGCAGATTTTAAATTAAATGGACCACTTACAAACTGGCCTGTCCAGATTTCTCTTGTTTCTTATGATTCAAATGTTTTTGAGGACTCTGATCTTCTTATTGCCGCAGATTGCGTTCCTGCCGCCTGTTCAGATTTTCACAAAAAAATTGCTTGTGGCAAAAAATTAATGATAGGTTGTCCTAAGCTTGACAATACAGAAGAATATATTAAAAAATTAAAGGAAATATTTGCAAATAATAACTTAAAGTCACTTAGTCTTGCAAGGATGGAAGTTCCATGCTGTTCCAAAATGGAGGCTGTTTTAAAAGAAAGTATCAAATTATCTGGTAAAAATATTTCTTTTAATACAATTACAATCTCAAGGGATGGAAGGATAATTTAAGTTCTTTTTGGCTTTTATGGAGAAAATATGAAAATAGTATCTTTTAGTGACATACATGGAAATTTTGCAGTTTTTCAAAAAACCAGAAAAATTCTTTATGACACTGATATTGTAATTCTTTCAGGCGATATAACTCATTTTGGAAACCATAAAGATACTTTAATAGGAATAAATGAACTTAAAAAATATTTTCATAAGGATATTTTGGCAGTTACAGGAAATTGTGATTTAAAATCAGCTGAAGCTCCCTTGAATGATTTAGAAATTAATCTTAGTGAACAGGTAATTGAAAAAAATGGTTTTTTATTTTCAGGCCTTAAGGGATCACTTGTTACTCCATTTTCTACTCCAAATGAGTTTTTGGAATCTGACTATGAAAAAATGCTTTCAAAAATTGAAAAAAAACTTAAAAAGGAAATTCCTTTGGTTTTTGTATCCCATCAACCTCCCTTTGACTGTGGCTGTGACATAATAAGTTCAGGACTTAAAACCGGAAGCAGGACAGTGAGGAAATTTATTGAAAAAAATTGTCCTGTTGTCTGTTTTACAGGCCATATTCATGAGGCCTTTGGTACGGGTAAAATCGGTAATAGTGTTATTCTAAACCCAGGCCAGGCAAATATGGGCAGGGTTGGAGTTTTGGAGTTTGAAAATGGGAATTATAATATATATATTGAAAATTTTTGATTTATAAAAAAGGAAGAAAAAATGGAAAATTTTTCTCAATTTTTAAAAGAAAGAAGATCAATTAGAAAATTCAGTGACAAGGCTGTGGAAAAAGAAATTGAAAAAGATCTTATTGAAGCTGTAAGATGGTCGCCTTCCTGGGCAAATACCCAATGCTGGGAAATAATTGCCATTAAAGATAAGAACAAAAGAGAGCAAATTCAGGGTGCATTTTTTGGTAAAAATCCAGCAATAAAAGCAATTATGTCTGCACCTCTTCTTTTTGCATTTTGTGCAAAAAAAGGAGTTTCAGGTTTTTATAATGACAAGGCACCAACAATTCTTGGAGACTGGTTTATGTATGATTTAGGAATCGCTACCCAGAGTTTTTGTCTTTGTGCTCATTCAAAAGGTCTTGGAACTGTTATTACAGGTCTTTTTGATCATGAAAAAGTAAAAAAAATACTTGATATTCCTGATGAAATTCAGGTGGTAAGCCTTATTCCTGTCGGATATCCAGATCAAAATCCAAAACCTCCCCAAAGAAAAGAAATATCTGCCTTTTTGCATGAAGATTTTTATGGGAATAATATTTTTTGAAAAATTAGGCTTTGATTTTTTATTGGGTGGTTTTCCAATTTACCCAAATATTTGTTAAATAGTTGCTGAACGAAAACGGCCTTTTTTGTCCATTCTTAAGTCAGATTCAAAATTTAATCCTCAAAATACTAAATGTATCCTAAAGGTTAAATTTTTCACTTGAACTGAACAAAAAATTCTCGTTTTCGGCCAATCACTACTTCATTCATTTTAATTTTTTAAATTTAAAAATATGAAACATTCAATTCAGGTTTTAGTATTTTTGAAGATGGCGTATTTCAAAAAGCTGGAGCTTGTGGATGAATTTGCCAAGTTCTTCTTCTAAGTTCCTTTCCCATGGTGCGAACTGACAGCCTATAAGAGTGTACCTTTGGTTAAATTTTTTGTTGATTCTTACAATTTTTACTTTATTGATAAGTGTTTTTATTACAGGTATATCTTTTTCTGGCCCTGGTTCTTTCATAATTATACCAATTTTGCCCAAATCACCTAATTCTAGGTCTGCCATGGGGTTTTCCGTTTTGCTGGATATATTTGGAATAAGAATTCCTATTCCAGTAATTGAAATATCAAAAATTTTAAAGTGTTTTGCTGAAAGGAATTCTTTGTTTTTAAAAATCAGTTTCGCCATAATCGAATAAATATTGTTTGGCTTTATTCGAAAGGCAGATCTAATGTTTACTTCTGATATTTTGCCTGAATATTTGAGCTTTATGGCCTGTTCAGTAGTTTCTTTGTTAAGTCTGTAGTTGTCTATAAAATCAAGGACAGAGCATTTCATTCCAAGTCTTATCTTATTGGAAGAACCGTTTTTTAGAGCTGTTATGTGAAGAGTTTCATATTCAAATGATTTTGAAGTCCTTGGTGTTGTCTGGGAAATAATTAACTCATAAGTTTTAAAATTTGAATCAAAAATAATTGAATTCCTTGATATCGGTAAAAGGGAATCAATATTAAAAACCATTTCAACTGGCGTTCCTGGTAAAAAAATATTTTCTGGCGTATGAGTCATATAATTATTTTTGTTAAGTTAAAAAGTAGATAGAATTTTGTATCATTTTTAAAAAAACTTTTCAAAGTGTAAATAAAATAAAAACATAAGCCTCTATTCAAGGCTTATGTTTGTTGTTAAATTTTTTTAGCAAGAAAAAAATTTAGGCAAGTGATTTAAGCCCAATTGCATCCTTAATCTTTTTAAGCATGGGGCAAGCTTCCTCCCTTGCTTTTAAGGCACCTTTTTTTAAAATATCTTCAACTATTGCAGGATTTTCTATAAGATATTCATAGTCTTTTCTTGCATCACGAAGATGATCGTTTAAAAGTTCAAACAAAATGGATTTCATTTCTCCCCAGCCTATTCCGCTGGAGTACCTTTTTTCTATTTCCTTTATCTGATCTTTTGCTGCAAAGGCTGAGTATATTTCAAAAAGGGTACAGTCTTTTGTGTCTTTTGGCTCTTCTGGAGGCTGTGAATTTGTTGTTATTTTATTAATAAGTTTTTTTAGTTTTTTTTCAGGTACAAAAAGCGGAATTGTATTATTGTAGCTTTTGCTCATTTTTCTTCCGTCAAGGCCTTTGAGAATTGCAGCATTTTCATCTGTCTGTGCCTGTGGCAGAGTGAAAATTTCCTTATAAACATGATTAAATCTCATTGCAATGTCCCTTGCCATTTCAAGATGCTGAGTCTGATCTTTTCCAACAGGTACAATGTCTGCCTTAAACATTAAAATATCTGCTGCCATTAAAACAGGATAGCTGAAAAGTCCCATTGTTATTCCCTTGTCAGGATCGTTTGCCTTTTGTTCAATATTTTCTGCAACTGCGGCTTTGTAGGCATGGGCTCTGTTCATAAGGCCTTTGGCTGTAAGACAGCTTAGTATCCATGTTAATTCTGGAATTTCAGGTATATCCGACTGTCTGTAAAAATATGAATTATCAGTATCAAGGCCAAGTGCAAGCCAGGTTGCTGCAACTTCAAGGCTTGATCTGTGAACTTCATTTGGATTCTGGTTTTTAATAAGAGCATGGAGGTCTGCTAGAAAATAAAAAGACTTGTTGTTTAAATCCCTGCTTGCTTCAATAGCAGGCTTGATTGCTCCGGCATAATTACCAAGATGGGGTGTTCCAGTTGTTGTAATTCCAGTTAAAACTCTTGTTTCCTTCATTTTTCATTCCTGATTATCGTTTGTAAAAATTAACTTTTGATTTACAGATATCTTTTTGCAAAGTCAAACTCGTCATTATATGTTTTTATATTTCCATCAAGTTTTTCAAGAAATATTTTTTCAAGAATCTGCCCAAATAATGGTCCTGGTTTAAAACCCATGGATAAAAGATCTTTTCCTTTGATCCGGGTTTTTGTTTTTTTAAATTCAGTAAAAAACAAAACCACATTATGTTTGATTTTTTCATCATTTGTTATTGAAAGAAGAAAGAGCAGAGATTCGGTTTTAAAATGACATAGTTTTAAATAAATCTCGCTGTTTTTTATATATTTATTTTTTTTCATCCATTTTATTGTCTGTTCAGCCATAAGAGTCTCTTTTGTGAAAACTTCCAGATATTTTGGAGGAAGCTTAAAATCATTGCATATTTTACTTTTTGCATCGGGACTAAGGCCGTGGATAAGACCTGAAAAGTAGACCATCCATCTGTTTATTTTAATCAGAGGCTCATTAAGAGAAAACCAGTTTATTACTTTTTTTGATGATTCAATTATTTCCCTGTTTCTGTCTGAAAGCTCAAGCTCATTGTAAATTGCAGAGAAAAGTTTAAAATTTGCAATTCGTTCAAGAGCAGGAAGGGGATTTTCTTCCATTAGAATATATTTAAGTTCACTAAAAACCCTTGGTCCGCTCAGCCTTTTGAAAAATTCCATATCAATTGCATTTTTAATTAATTTTTCAGTGAATTTTCCAATTTTAAAATTAAATCTCTGCTCAAATCTTACAGCTCTGAATATTCTTGTTGGATCTTCAACAAAAGAAAGGTTGTGGATTATCCTGATAACTTTATCCTTTAAATCCTTTTGTCCGAAAAAATAATCAATTAAAGTGCCGTATTTTTCGCAATTGAGCTGAACAGCAAGGGTGTTTATTGTAAAATCCCTTCTGTAAAGATCAAGTTTAAGGGAGCTCATTTCAATTTCAGGAAGAGCTCCAGGAGATGAATAGAATTCAGTTCTTGCAGTTGCAACATCTATTTTAAGGCCGTCTTCAAGTGAAACTACAGCTGTCTTGAATTTTTCATGGGGACTTATTCTTGCATTTAATGAGGCTGCAAGATGATTGGCAAAGTCTATTCCGTTTCCTTCGACAACAATGTCTATATCAAATTCATTCTTTTTTATATAAAGAAGAACATCCCTTACAAAACCGCCGACAACATAGGCATTTATATTTAACTTATCAGCTGTTTTGCCAATATGCCTTAAAAGTGAAACAATATTTTTCGGAAGTCTTTCCCTTAAAATATTTGAAATATTTCTTGTTCCAGGAGAAAGTGAATGCAGTTTGGAATCGGAAATAAAAGGGCCTTCCCTGAAATTGCTGACTATATGGTGCAAAAGGTCTGTTCGTGTGAGAACCCCTGTAAGTTCGCCTTTTGAGTTTCTTACAGGAAGGATTCTTTGTCTGTTTTCAATAATTTTTTCTTCTATTTCTGAAACAGGAGCTTCTTCTTTAACTTCAAGAAAATCTGTATTCATAAATTCTTTTACAGGTATATCAACTATATTGTGATATTTTGCCTTCTCTACTACCTGACGTGAAATTATTCCTTTTAGATCGTCATTTTCATCAACAGCAAGAAGAGCATTAATATTGTATTTGGTAAGAATTTTTGAGGCCTTGTCTATGGAATCTTCTGTTAAAATTTTAAGGGGAGGCGAAGACATGAGATTTTTTGCCTTAAAATTGGATTTAAGGTATTTTCTGATTTCCTTAAGCAGTAAATCCCTTGTCTGAGTCAATGTTTTTTCACCTATGGAAGCTGATCCTGCAAATGGATGACCGCCTCCATTAAATGCTTTTAAAATTTTACCTATGTTAAGTTCAGGGGAACTGCTTCTTCCAATAACAAAAATTTTGCTTTCCATTCTTGCTGCTACAAAAACAGCATCTTTTGATTCCATTTTATTAAGTTTGTGTGTAAGAAAACCAAGGTCTGGTATATATTCGTTTCTGGAAACAGTTGAAATTACAATATTTAAATTGTTTATTCTGTATGAAATGGAACTTTCAACCATGTCATTTAAAAGTGAAAGCTGGGCTGGTGATATTTCCTTTGAAAGTATATTTGAGATAACTTCTGTATCAGCACCTTTGTCTCTTAAAAAGCCGGCTATTTTTAAATCTTTTCCTGTTGTCGAATTAAAGGTAAATGAATTGGTGTCCTCATAAATTCCAAGACTTAGGATTGTTGCTTCTTCAGGGGTAATTTCAATATTTTTTTCTATGAGAATCTGGGTTAGTATTGTTGTTGTTGCACCTGTTTTTTCATAAAGTTCAAAATCTGCTTTTATATCTGAATCTGTTCTTTCATGATGATCATAAATAATTGTTGAGATTTCTTTATTTTCGGTAAATCTGCCTATCTCACCAAGCCTTGATTTTTGTCTTGTATCAACAATTACAAGCTTTTGTACTTCATATTCATCAAGTTCTTTTAAAGAAATCATATTAAAGAGATAGCTTAATGACTGAATAAAAAAACGTCTGAAAATTCCTTCGCCTTCATGATGAAAAATTACTTTTGAGTCTGGATATAGCTTTTGTGCTGCAAGCATTGAGGCAATACCGTCTAGATCAGCATTCATATGTGTTGTAATAAGTGTTATTTTTTTTTTCTTGTTCAAGGCAATACCTGTTTTAAAATGTTTAAATTTTGCTATCTTCACATAAAAATTTTTCTTTATCAATAATCAGAATAATTGTCCTGCTTTTCGTTCAGTAACTATACCAATGTGAATTGATAGATTTTTAAGTTTGATGTATATAACTAGTGATTGGTCAAAAACGATACTTTTTTGTACAGTTCAAGGAAGATGAAAAATTTAACCGCAGGAATACATTTAGTATTTTGAGGATTAAATTTTGATTCTGACGCAGAAATGGACAAAAAAGGCCGTTTTAGTTCAGCAACTAATTAAAAATTAAATTTATAACTACAGGTTAATTGCATCCAATATAATAGTATGATAGTTATTAGCAATTGGTGGAAAACCAAGTTTTTTGTTCGGCCTCCAAATTATAATTATGACTGAACATTTCAAACTGAATTTATTGTTAAAATTACGGTCAAGCCTTCAGGCTTTTTATCTTATGATTATTGGATGCATGCATAGATTAAATCAAGGAGCTAGCTGATGCCAGTATACGTATGGAAAGGGAAAAACAGAAAAAACAGGACAATTAAAGGCGAGATGGATGCACAAAGTGAAGATGCCGTCCGCTCAAGGCTTTTAAAACAGAGAATAACCCCAAAGAGTGTAAAACCAAAACCTAAAGATTTGTTCGAAAATATTGGGTTTTTGCAGCCTAAAGTTGAAACCAAGGATATTATAGTATTTTGCAGGCAGTTTTCAACAATGATTGATGCAGGTGTTCCTGTTGTTCAGTGTCTTGATATTCTTTCTTCACAGCAGGATAATCCCACTTTTAAAAAAGTATTGAAAAATATTAAAGATTCTGTAGAAGGCGGAGATACACTTGCAAATGCTTTGAAAAAACATCCAAAAATTTTTGACAGCCTTTTTGTGAATATGGTTGCAGCTGGTGAGGCAGGAGGTATTCTTGACGAAATTTTAAGAAGAGTTTCAGCCTATATGGAAAAGGCTGCTAAATTAAAAGGGCAGGTCAAGGGTGCCATGACTTATCCAATTGTTACAATAATTATTGCACTGGTTGTTGTTGCTGTAATTCTTGTTTTTGTAATTCCTGTTTTTCAAAAGATGTTTGCTGAAATGGGGCAAAGCCTTCCTGCTCCAACACAGATTGTTATAAATATGAGTGAATTTGTTAAAGGCAATATTTGGTATATTCTTGGAGGTATTGCTGCCTTTGTATTTTTATTGAAAAGGGCCTATAAAACCAAAAAAGGTAAGTATGTGATAGATGATTTCCTTTTAAAAGTCCCAGTTATAGGTATTTTGATAAAAAAAGTTGCAGTTGCCAATTTTACAAGAACAATGGGAACCATGCTTGCTTCTGGTGTGTCTATATTAGAAGCACTTGATATTGTTGCTAAAACATCTGGTAATGCAATAGTTGAGGAAGCTGTTCTTGATGTAAAGGATGCAATTTCAGAAGGCCGGACAATGGCAGAACCTCTTGTTGAAAGTGGAGTTTTTCCTACAATGGTTTGTTCAATGATTTCTGTTGGTGAGCAAACAGGTGCTCTAGAAAGCATGCTTTCAAAAATTGCAGACTTTTATGAGGAAGAGGTTGATCAGGCAGTTGAAAACCTTACATCCTTGATTGAACCTTTTATGCTTGTTTTTCTTGGAGTTGTAGTAGGCGGACTTGTAGTTTCAATGTATCTTCCTGTATTCCAGATGGCAGGAGGCATTTCCTAAAAAATAACAGGCGGTTTTTGATTTAACCATTTACCGCCTGTTTGTTTCCAGAATTAAAGCGGAAAAGATTTGACTAAAAATAAACCAACAAATTTTTATGAGGTTAATTTAAGTCTGCGTCTCAAATGGCTTATGCTATGCAGGCTTATATTTTCTCTTATTGTAATTTCAGGCTTTTACTATTTTTATCTGTCTGGAACCAAAAGCTTTGTTTCGCTCCAAATGCTCGGACTTTATTTTTTTTCAGCATTTATAATTATTTTAACTCTGATTTATTCTCTTATTTTTAATTTTGTAAAAAATAAAATAGTCTTTTCTGCAGTTCAAATAATAGTTGATACTTTCCTTGTTACCTTTCTAATCTATTTTACTGGAATTTATAGTAATGTTTTTCAGTTTTTTTATCTTGTCATAATACTCTATTCATCTGCAATTTTATTTGGCGGCAGACCTTTTTGGGTAGCTGGAATTGTGAGTATTCAGTATGGTCTTTTAACTGATCTTCACTATTACGGGGTTATTAAATGTTTTTTTGATAACGGAACCGATGTCAGTAAAGACGGTTCAGCTATTTTTTTTCAGGTTTTTATTTTTATTTTATCTTCTTTTGCGGTTGCCTGGCTTTCAAGTATTTTGTCTATTCAGCTTAGAAGAGCAAGGGAAGATCTCAAGAAAATGGATGATTATGTAAGAAGAGTAGAACGACTTGCTAGTGCTGGAGAAATAGCCTCAGGGTTTGCACATGAAATAAAAAATCCAATGGCTTCATTAAGAGGGTCAATTCAGCTTCTAATTTCAGATATGGAAAAAAACAGGAAAGATGATTTAAAAAAATTGGGGAATATTATTTTAAGGGAATCTGGCAGGCTTGATCAGCTGGTGAATAATTTTTTATATTTTGCAAAGCCAAATGAAGTTCACAAAAAAAAGATTGATCCAGCCCTTGCTATAAAAGAGCTTTTGAAAATTTTTGCTGAAGATAAAGATGTAAAAAATAGAATAGAGCTGTTTTTTGATCTTGAAGACAATATTCTTATTGAAACAGACCCTGATCATTTCAGTCAGGTGATATGGAATATTATTATTAATGGAGCTCAGTCATGCAAAGGAAAAGGAATGGTTTGTGTTTTTTTGCGAAAGATTAAAAATTTTGTACAAATAGATATTGAAGACACCGGCGAAGGGATAGATGAAGATATAATTGAAAAGGTTTTTGATCCTTTTTTTTCAACCAAAAAAAATGGAAGCGGTCTTGGACTTTCTATTGTTGCAAGGCTTGTTCAGCTTAACAAGGGGAGAATAGAAATAAAAAACAATGAAGATAATAGAGGTCTAAAGGTCAGCTTGATTTTCCCTGTATGCTGATATATGAATCTAGTGGCTTGACGTCTTATTTGAAATAAGTTACCTAAGGCAGATTAATAATATTTAATATGAATCATAACGGTGAAGCAGATGAATGATAAAAAAGATCTTCTTGAGCAAAGAAGAGAAAAAAATAAATCAATTGCAGATTTAGGAGTAAACCTTTATCCAAACGATTTTAAAGTAGAAAATACTGTTGAAGAAATTCGTACAATTATTGAAAATTTTCCTGAAAAATTAGGAGAAGAAGGCCAAAAATTTACCATTGCAGGCAGAATGATGGCCATTAATAAATTTGGCAAATCTTCATTTATAAGAGTTAAAGATGGGACAGGGCAGAGGATGCAGGCATATTTAGCTAAGGACAGGGTCGGAGATGAGTCCTATGCATTGTTTAAGCAGCTCGATATTGGAGATATAGTTGGAGTTTCAGGCCCTCTTTTTCAGACAAAAACCGGAGAATGGACAATTTATGCAGATAAGTTTTCTCTTTTATCCAAGTCTGTGAGGGCTCTTCCTGAAAAATTTCATGGACTAAAAGACCCTGAAAAAAGATATAGAAGACGTTATGTAGACCTTATAATGAATGAAGATGTCAGAAACATATTTGTAACACGTGCAAAAATAGTTCAGACAATTAGAGAGTTTTTAACTGATAAAAGGTTTCTTGAAGTTGAAACTCCAATGATGCAGCCTATTGCAGGCGGTGCAGAAGCGACCCCCTTTATAACCCATCATAATGCTTTAGATATGAAGCTTTATTTAAGAATTGCACCTGAACTTTATCTTAAAAGACTTGTTGTAGGCGGGTTTGACAGGGTGTTTGAAATAAACAGGAATTTTAGAAATGAAGGCGTTTCAACAAGGCATAATCCAGAATTTACAATGCTTGAATTTTATCAGGCTTATGCAACTTATAAGGATTTGATGGATCTTACAGAAGAGCTTTTTTTGAAAATTGCAATTCAGGTTTCAGGCTCATCTGAGATTGATTATCAGGATGGAAAAATTTCATTTGAAACCCCTTGGAAAAGAATTTCACTTACTGATGCATTATGTGAAACAGCTGGAATGGATAAGAGCCTTCTTTCAAACAAGGAAGATCTTTTAAAGTTTGCTGAAGAAAAAGGCGTAACAATTACAAAAAAAGAGAAAACCGGTAAAATAATAACAAAACTTTTTGAATCCCTTGTTGAGCCTAAACTTATTCAGCCTACTTTTGTAACAGATTATCCTGTTGAGGTTTCTCCTTTATCAAGAAGAAATGATAAAAATCCTGAATTCACAGAAAGGTTTGAGCTTTTTATTGGAGGCAGGGAAATAGCCAATGGATTTTCCGAGTTAAATGATCCAGATGATCAAAGAGAAAGATTTCTTGATCAGGTGAGAAAAAGAGATGAGGGTGATCTTGAAGCCCATATGATGGATACAGATTATGTTGAAGCCCTTGAATACGGAATGCCCCCTACTGCTGGAGAAGGTATCGGCATTGACAGGCTTGTCATGATTTTTACCAATGCTGCTTCAATCAGGGAAGTTATATTGTTCCCCCATATGAGGCCGTCTTCTGAACAATAATTTACCAGGAAAAAAAATGTTTAAACCAAATTTTGGTTTTGAATTTTCCATAGCCCTCAGGTATCTGAGGGCTAAAAGGAAACAGGGCTTTATTTCTCTTGTTGGTTCTTTGTCTGTTGCAGGTGTTTGTCTTGGGGTTATGGCTCTTGTAGTTGTTATTGCTGTAATGTCAGGTGCAGAAAAAGATTTAAGGAAAAGAATCCTTGGGATGGAGCCTCATGTTATATTAAATTCAAGTATAGGCTCATTTGGCAATTATCAAGATGTTTGCAAAAAAATAAAACTTCAAAAAAATGTTGCAGATGCTCTTCCTTATCTTTCAGGCAGGGTTATTCTTCGTTCAAAATGGGGACTGACCGGTACAATTATAAGGGGGGTTGATACAAGTTCAAATCGTCAGCTTATCAATGGCATTGATCCTTCAAAAGCTGCAGGGCTTCTTGAAAATACCTCAGTACATAAAAATACGGTTATTATAGGTAAAGGTATTGCTGATACTCTTGGGGTTCAGAAAGGTGACAGCATATTTGCATTAACTTCAGACTGGAAGATTTCTCCTGTTGGTGTAATGCCTAAAATGACGGAACTTCAGATAGCCGATATTTATGAAAGCGGTCTTTATGAATATGATAGTGCAATTGCCTATATGAATATTGAAAATCTCCAGCTGCTTCTGGGGATGGGCAAAAAAGTCACTGGGATAGGTGTTTATGTTAATGAAGTTTATGATGTGCATAATCTTGTAAAAGAGATTAGAGACATTTTCCCCGGGCGTTTTTTTATAAGAACATGGATGGAAGTCAACCATTCCTTGTTTTCTGCATTAAAGCTTGAAAAAACTGCAATGTTTATTATTCTCACTCTTATTATTCTTGTTGCGGCTTTTAATATTGCAAGTTCATTAATTATGCTTGTAATGGAAAAAACCAAGGAAATTGCAATTATGAAAACCATGGGTGCGACAAAAAAAAGCATAAAAAGAATTTTTGTTATTCAGGGAACATTTGTTGGATCAATTGGAACTTTTTCGGGAGTATTTTTAGGGATTATAATGTGTGAGCTTTTGAGCAAGTATAAGTTTATCAAGCTGCCTGACGCTTATCCTTTTTCAACTCTTCCAATTGATCTTGAGTTTTCAGATGTTGCAGTGATTGCTTTAAGTGCACTTTTAATCTGTTTTTTTGCAACAGTTTACCCTGCTTCAAAGGCAGCTAATCTTGACCCTGTTGAAGGTATTAGATATGGCGAATAAAAAAGGCTGCATTATTCTAGAAAATATTTCCAAAAGCTATAAAACTGGCGAATCTGTTTTAAATATATTAAAGGATTTGGACTTTACTGTCACCAAGGGAGAAAAAATTGCTGTTACAGGTGCTTCAGGCATAGGCAAATCTACACTTCTCCATGTTTTAGGCGGTCTTGATCATCCTGATAAAGGTAAAATTTTTATTGAGGGAGAGGATATTTATTCTCTTGGTGATGAAAAAGTTGCACGTATAAGAAATAGAAAAATTGGATTTATGTTTCAGTTCCATCATCTTCTGCCGGAATTCAATGCTGTTGAAAATGTAATGATGCCTTCACTTATAGGCGGAGCTGACAGAAAGACTTCCTTGAAAAAAGCTGAAAATCTTTTAAAAAAAGTTGGACTTTTAAAAAGGATGAAGCATAAGGTAACAGAACTTTCTGGAGGAGAACAGCAAAGAGTGGCTTTAGCCAGAGCCCTTATAATGGACCCTATAGTGCTTCTTGCTGATGAGCCAACCGGAAACCTTGACAGAAAAAACAGTGCTGATGTTCATATGCTTCTTGATGAGCTTAACAGGGAGCTTGAAATGACACTTATAGTTGTTACCCACAATATGGAACTGGCATCTCTAATGAATAAACAGGTAACATTAAAGGAAGGTTCACTTGTATCGGTCTAGTGTTTTTTATATATTTTGTATTTTGGTTTTGTTTATTACTTTGCTGCCTGCCTCAAGCTATTCAATGGAAAATAAAGTTGTCCTTTTTCCGTTTTCAATAGAAGGAGGTGGTGAATTTGAATATTTAAAAAAAGAAATACCTGATTTAATAGGTGCTGAAATAAAAAAAGCAGGTGGAGAAACTCATTATCTCGATGAAAAAACTTCTGACATTTCAAAAGAAGATTTATTTAAAAAAGCAAAGGATGAAAATTCAAAAGGATTTATAGTTGGTAAGTTCAAATCCTTTGGCAGCAATGAGTTTGCTCTTGAAGTTTCTCTTGGAAATCTGGAAGAAAATCAAACTTATGAATTCAGTGAAGAATTCAGTGGAATAGAAAACCTTTTTGGTATTGTAAACAAAATTGCAAAGCAGATCGGCGGTATTTTATTTGTAAAAATTAAAATTAGTGAAATTGAAATAAGAGGCAATGAAAGAATTGAAGATGAGGCAATCAAAAGACTCATAAATACTAAAGAAGGAACAGCTTACGCAGATGGTGATTTGTCAGATGATCTGGACAGAATTTATAACATGGGCTATTTCGGTGACATAAGGGTTGCAAGAGAACAAACAGAATCAGGGGTAAAGGTTATTTTTAATGTAAAAGAAAAACCTACCATAAGACAGATTTATTTTAAGGGCAACCATGCCTATGACAATGAAAAAATCAAGGAAAATATAAGTCTTAAAAGCGGTTCTATTTTAAATATATTTGAAGTTAAAAAAGATATAGAAGCCATAAAAGAACTTTATAAAGAAAAAAATTATCATCAGTGCGACGTTAAATATGAACTTAAGGAATTAACCCATAATAGAGCTGATTTGACATTTATTATATCTGAGGGCGATAAAACCTTTATTCGTGAAATTGTTTTTGAAGGTAATTCAGACTATACAGATAAGCAGCTTTTAAAAAAAATTGAAAGTTCAACAAAAGGTTTTTTTTCCTGGCTTACTGGATCCGGTGAATTTAAAAAAGATCAGATTCAGCAGGATGCAGGAAGGATTCTAGGCTTTTATCACACAACTGGTTATGCAGAAGCAAGGGTTTCAGAGCCTGAAATTGCTTTTGAAGGAAATAGCGTAAAACTTCTTTTTAAAATTTATGAAGGAGAAAAATTTAATATTGGTAAGGTTAGTTTTGATGGGGATCTTATTGTTTCTGAAGAAATCCTTCAAAAAGCTGTTAAAACCAAAAATGGAGATGTCTTTAACAGGCAGTTTCTTCAGGAAGATTCAATCTCTGTTTCAGATATTTATGCTGATGCAGGTTATGCCAATGCTGATGTTTTTCCTGATCTAGAAAAAGATATTGAAAATAAAATTTTAAATATAACCTTTAACATAAAAAAAAATAATAAGGTTTATATTGATAAAATTATTATTGGTGGAAATACAAAAACAAGGGACAAAGTTATAAGAAGAGAGTTCCCGATCAAGGAACAATCCCTTTACAGCAAGTCAAGGCTGCAAAGGGGTGTAAGAAACCTTTACCGAATGGATTATTTTCAGAATGTAAACCTTGAAACAATGCCTTCAGATGAAGAAGATAAAGTTGATATTCATGTTGATGTTGAAGAAAAAACAACAGGGATGTTTACCTTTGGTGCAGGGTATTCAAGTGTTGACAATCTTTTTGCAACTGTATCTGTTACCCAGAGAAACTTCAGAGGGAAAGGGCAGACAATTAACCTCAAAGGTGAATTTTCAGGAAGTGCAACAAGATACACATTCAGTTTTACTGAACCCTGGCTTTTTGATATTCCACTTTCCGCAGGTTTTGACATTTATAACTGGGAAAGGGAATATGATGACTACGATAAAAAAAGTACAGGCGGATCTATAAGGTTCAGTTATCCTGTTTTCGATTATACCAGGCTTTACTGGTCATATACATATGAGGTAGCAACAATTGATAATATTGACACCACAGACCATGATATCCTTGAACTTGAGGGGGACAATGTAGAAAGCTCAACAACTGTAGCACTTAAATATGATTCAAGGGACAGGATGTTCAACCCAACAGAGGGAATGAAACATTCAATTTCAGTTGAACATGCAGGAGGTGTTCTTGGCGGAGATTATTCATATACAAAATATATCGGAGAAACAGGGGTTTATTTTCCTTTATTTTGGAATTTTGTGTTTTTTGCCCATGGAGAATGCGGCTATGTAAATAAAAATTCAGGAGGAATTCTTCCAGACTATGAGAAGTTCTATCTTGGAGGCATGAATTCTGTTAGAGGCTATGATTGGCAGGGAATTTATGTTTTAACTTCAGAAGGCAACGAAGTCGGCGGTGAAAAATATATTCAGACAAATTTGGAACTGATTTTTCCTCTGGTCAAAAAGGCAGGTCTTATGGGCCTTTTGTTTTACGATGCTGGCGATGTTTTTTCCAAAAGTGAAAGTATTGGATTTGATGATATCAGAAGATCTTGGGGATATGGTATAAGATGGTACTCTCCTGTCGGACCTATAAGGCTAGAGTACGGAAGAATGCTTGATCCTGATGAAGATGAAAATGAAAGTGGCAGATGGGAATTTACAATGGGCCAGGCATTTTAATCTAATTAATGACTGGCCGAAAACGAGAATTTTTTGTTCAGTTCAAGGAAGATGAAAAATTTAAACTTTAGGAAATATTGTGCATTTTTTTAAATTAAAATTTTAATCTGACTCAAGAATAGACAAAAAATATTTTAGTTAATCAGCTAATTAAAATTATTATACTAACATTAGTCTTTATATAAAAATTTTCTTGTACATAAAAATTTAAAAATGAATTAATTTAGATGAAATTAATATTATTCGGAGGTAATAAATGAAAAAGTCAGTTGTTTTTTTTCTTGCTTCATTAGCAATTATGTTTTTTGGATTTTCAGGAATTTCAGCAGCAGCAGATATTGCAAAAATTGGTGTATTTGACTATCAAAAGTTTATTGAAAATTCAAAGGCTGGTCAGAGCATAAGGGAAATTTTGAATACTAAAAGATCTCAGTTTGAAGGTAAATTAAAGGCAAAGGCTGATGAAATCCAGAAAATAAGGGAGCAGCTTGAAAGAGAAGCTCTTGTAATGTCTCCTGAAAAGCAGGAAGAAAAAAGAAGAGATTACCGCATCCAGATAAATGATTACAAGGAAATGGATGAAAGATATACAAGAGAGATTAAAAAAACCGAACTTGACGAAACAAAAAAATTGTTTGGACAGCTTGAAGATATTTTAAAGCAGATTGGAAGAGAAGAAAATTTTCTTCTTATTGTTCACCAGAGTGCAGTTTTATATTCACCTGACCAGCTTGATATAACAGACAGGGTTATAAAAATTCATGACAAGAAGTTTGGAGCAAATGAGTAAAGCTTATACTTTAGGAGAGCTTGCAGATTTTATAAATGGCAAGGTTCATGGAAACCCTGATTTTCTAATTTCTGGTGTTTCACCTTTTGAATCTGCTTCATTCAATGATATTTGCCTTGCGAAATCAAAAGAATATTTGGATAAAATTCCTCTTTGTTCGGCAAAAGCCTTTATTGTTCACGAAGTTCTAGATTTTGAAGGAATAAATTTTATTGTTCATTCAAATCCATATGCTGCCTTTGCAAAAATTATTTCTCTTTTTTATCCCCTGGAAAAAAAGGAAGAAATGATACACCAAAATACAAGCATTGGAACTTCATTCAAACATGGCAAAAATGTTTATATTGGAGCTTTCACTGTAATTGGAAACAATGTTGTTTTAGGAGATGATGTATATATTTATCCAAATACAACAATTGGAGACAATGTAGTTATAGGAAACAATTCAAGAATTTATTCTGGAGTCACGATTTACCCTGATACTGAAATAGGAAGCAGGGTAATAATTCATTCAGGAACTGTTATTGGTTCAGATGGTTTTGGGTTTGCACCTGATTTAGGTTCCTGGATAAAAATCAATCATCTTGGCAGGGTTATAATTAATGATGATTGTGAAATAGGTGCTTCAAATACAATAGACAGAGGAACATTTGGAAATACTGTTATTGGTAAATGTGTAAAAACAGACAACCAGGTTCATATTGCCCATAATGTTGAAATTGGAGACAATACAATACTTGTTGCCCAGTCAGGTGTTGCCGGCAGCACAAAAATTGGCAGAAACTGCATAATTGCTGGAAAGGCCGGAATATCAGGTCATTTGAAAATCGGCGATTTTGTAATTATTGGTCCTATGACAGGTGTTACAGGAAATATTAAAGACGGCAGTGTTGTATCAGGTATTCCAGAAATGCCTCACAAATTATGGCTCAAGGTTTCAAAAATCCTTGGAAGACTTCCTGATTTGAGAAAAAAAGTTTCTTTAATGGAGAAACGACTGGAAAGTATAGAAAAAAAGAAAAATGAACAATGATAAAATTTTAGATATAACTGAAATTCTTGGAATTTTAGTTCACAGATATCCATTTCTCATGGTGGACAGGATTCTTGAAATAGATCCTAATAAAAAGATTAAAGGCCTTAAAAATGTAACTTTCAATGAACCCTGTTTTCAGGGGCATTTTCCAGGAAAACCTGTAATGCCTGGAGTTTTGATCCTTGAGGCAATGGCACAGACTGGAGCAGTACTTGTGAATTATTCCTATGGCAATAAAGAAGATTTTTTTTACCTTGGGGGTATAGACAAGGCTCGTTTCAGAAAACCTGTGCTTCCTGGAGATCAATTAATAATTGAAATGGAAATATTAAAAAAACGAGCAAGTGCATTCAGGGTAAAAGGGGAATGTTTTGTTTCTGATGTCAAAGTATGCAGTGCTGAATTTATGGCTGTAATGGAGAAAGGAAGGTTATGAAGATTCATCCAAGTGCAATCATAGATGCAAATGCTCAAATTGCAGATGATGTAGAAATTGGGCCTTATGCTGTTGTTGATTCAGATGTAAAAATAGGCTCAGGCTGTAAAATTGGTGCCCATGCAATGATTCATCAGTATACTGAGATTGGATCTGATTGTCAGATTTTTCCATTTGCTTCTGTTGGTTCAATTCCACAGGATCTCAAGTTCAAGGGAGAAAAAACTGTTTTAAAAGTTGGCAGAAAAACAGTTATCCGTGAGTTTGCAACCCTTAACCGCGGAACAGGGGAAGGCGGTGGAATTACTGAAGTCGGTGACAATAATCTTCTTATGTCCTACACTCATGTTGCCCATGACTGCAAAACAGGAAACAATGTCATAATGTCAAATAATGCAACTCTAGCAGGACATGTTATTGTTGGAGACTATGTTATTCTTGGAGGCTTTGCTGCTGTACATCAGTTTGTTCATCTTGGAAGTCATTGTTATATTGGAGGAAAATCTGCAATTGTTAAAGATGTTCCCCCCTTTGTGATAGCTTCTGGTGACAGAGCTGTTTTACACGGTTTGAATAAAATTGGTCTTGAAAGAAGAGGTTATTCTCAAGAAGCTCTTTCACTTTTAAAAAAGGCCTACAAAATTATGTTCAGGCTTGATTTAACAGTAAATGATGCACTTGAAAAAATAAAAAATGAAGTTCAATTAACACCTGAGGTAGATCAATTTTTAAGTTTTATTGAGAATGCTTCAAGGGGTATTACAAGATAGAGTTTAATAAGTGGAAAAAAGAATAGGTCTGATTGCTGGTAACGGTGAATTCCCTTTGGTTTTTGCAAAAAAGGCAAAAAAAGAAGGTTTTAAGGTTTATGTATCTGCATTTAAAAATGAGGCATCAAAAGAAATTGAAGATATCTCAGAGCAGGTCAACTGGGTTTATGTCGGGCAGATAAAAAAAATAATAAATTTTTTCAAGAAAAACCTTGTTAATGAAGCTGTTATGATTGGCGGAATCAAAAAAACAAGGCTTTTTTTTGACGTAAGACCAGACTCTCTTGCGTTGAAAGCAATTGCAAAACTGAAAACAACAAATGATGATAATGTTTTAAGAGCTTTTTCCAATATAATGGAATCACATGGAATTAAAATTTGCAGTTCATCAGATTTAATACCTGAACTTCTTGCAAAAAGAGGTATCTGGACAAAAAAACAGCCAACAAAAGAGAATCTAAATGATATATGGCTTGGATTTAATGCCGCCAAATCAATTGGATTTCTTGATATCGGTCAGACTGTTGTTGTATCAGGCGGGAGTATAATTGCAGTTGAAGCAGTTGAAGGAACTGATGAAACAATAAAAAGGGGAGGAAGTCTTTCAAACAGAGGAGGAGTTGTTGTAAAAACCTCCAAGCCAAATCAGGATTTGAGATTTGATCTTCCTTCAATAGGCTCTGAAACTATTGTTCAGATGAAAAAATATGGACTAGATGTTCTTGCAGTTGAAACTTTAAAAACAAATGTTTTAAATCTAGATGAGCTGATTAAAACAGCGGATGAAAATAAAATCTGCATAATTGCCGTTGACGATCTTTTTTTTAAGGAGCTTGGGCTTGAATGAAATTAAGGATTCTTTAAAATCCAAAAAAATAATGATTGTATGCGGAGAGTCATCAGGAGATCTTCATGGTGCAAATCTTGTTTTAGAGCTTTTCAGGTTGTGTCCGAAGTGTAAAATATTTGGAATCGGCGGTAAAAAAATGAGAAGAGAGGGGTTTTCAGCTTTTTTTAAATCTGAAGATCTTGCCGTTATGGGTATTACAGATGTTGTTTCCAATCTTAAAATTATATCAGAAGCAAAAAAAATGGCCCAGCATGCAATAAAAGATTTTAATCCTGATCTTTTAATTCTCATTGATTACCCTGGCTTTAATTTAAGGCTTGCCGAGTTTGCATCAAAAAATAAAACAAAGGTTTTATATTATATAAGTCCAAAATTTTGGGCATGGAATTCAAAAAGAATAGAAAAAATCAAAAAGTTTACCAATCATTCAGCTCTTATTTTTCCTTTTGAAAAAAAAATTTACGATGAATTTAAAATACCTTCAACCTTTGTTGGAAATCCCTTGCTTGACTATGAAATCCCTGAGAAAAAAAATAAAGATTTTTCTAAAATTTCTAAAGCACCTGTTATTGGGCTTCTTCCTGGTTCAAGAAAGGGCGAGCTTAAAAAGCATCTTGGCACTATGCTTGAAACGGCAGTTCTTGTTTCAAGGGAGTTTGAAAAGATAAAATTTGTTGTATCCTTTGCCTGTTCAGGTCAAGAAGATTTCTTTTATTCAATCTTGAAAAAATATTCTAATATTATTGATATAGAGGTTGAAGAAGGAAGTGTTTACAGGCTTTTTGAAAAGTCAGATTTTCTTATTGCAGCTTCTGGAACAGTAACACTTGAAGCAGCTATTGCAAAAATTCCAATGATTATAATGTATAAGGTTTCATCTTTAACTTATTTTGCTGGAAAACTTTTAATAAAAACCCCATTTATCGGTCTTGCTTCAATTATTGCCGGCAGGGAAGTTGTACCTGAATTTATTCAAAATGATGCAAGTCCTGAAAAGATCAAAAATGCAGTTGTTTATTATCTTCGGGAAAAAGATGCTTATTTGAAAATGATAAATGACTTAAGTGAAGTAAAATCAATGCTTGGATCACCTGGAGTTGCAAAAAGGGCTGCAAAAATCGCCTTAGACATGACAAAAATCTGATTTTTCTAAATAGTGATTGGCCGAAAACGAGAATTTTTTGTTCAGTTCAAGGAAGATAAAAAATTTAACCGCAGGAATACATGGAGTATTTTGAGGATTAAATTTTTTATCTGACGCCGAAATGGACAAAAAAGGCCGTTTTCGTTCAGCAACTAAATAATATAAATCAGGAGATTGAAAATGAAAAAAGTATATACCTTAAGTTTTTTTGCTGTTTTTTTTATTTTTATGTCAGCGTTTGGGTTTTGCGAAGAAAATATTTCTGTTTTAAAAACTGAAGGAAGTGTTTTTTATTTAAAAAAAGGCAGTTTTATGAAAAAAGCTGCAAATCAGGGAATGAATCTTTTTAAAGGGGATGTAATAATTACAGGAGAAAAATCCAATGCTGTAATCAGTCTTTTTGATGGTTCAAGTGTAATAGTTGATGAAAATTCAAAATTTAAAATTAATACAGAATCAAGTTTTGAGCAGGAACAGGGCAAGGCCTATTATTCAATAGAAAAACAAGAGCAAAAAGGTATTGAAGTAAAAACTCCATTTGCAGTTATTGGAGTAAAAGGAACTGAATTTATTGTTAATTCAACAAGTGAAAATCAGTCTGTTGCACTGAAAAAAGGCCTTTTAAATATTGAATCTCTTAAAGATCAGTTTGAGCTTAGAAGAAAAAAAGAGTTGTCCGCATTTGAAGCCTTTATGGAAAAAACAAAATCTGCATTTACTGATTATAAGGAAAAGCAGAAAAAAGAGTTTGTAGAATTTGTGGATAAATTTGAATTAAAGCCGGATAAAATGGTTTCTTTTTCAAATAATATTGTAAATGAAGATGAGCTTTCAAAAGAACTGGATAAAGAATTTGAAAAATTCAGGTCGCTTCTATGAAAAAATATTTGTTTATTGCAGGTTTAATCATAATTTCATCTGGAATATTTTTTGGCCTTTTCAAGTTTAATGTTTCTCCTTTTTTTGAACTTGCTCAAAAAACTGAAGACATAAATTATGAATTTTCCAAAAAAACTCCAAATGAAAATATTATTTTTGCTGCAATAGATGAAAAAAGTGTAAATCATTTCGGAAGATGGCCCTGGAACAGGGCCGTTCTTTCTAAAGGCCTTAAACGTCTTGATTTGGCCTCTGTTGTTCTTCTTGATATTACATTTTCTGAAACAAGCACAGAATATGATGATAAATATCTTAGCGATACAATAGCTTCCATGGGTAATGTTGTATGCGGTTTTTTTTTAAGGGACAAATCAACCCAGGAATTAGATGATGCAAGAAAATCAGTATTATCCCTTTCAACACTTGAAAGAATAAAAGGAAAAAATATTTCCCTTCCAGGTGCAAAATATGCTGAAGCAAGCATAGCACCAATTTTAGAAGCATGTGCAATGAATGCAGCATTTTCAACATTTCCGGACAAAGACGGAATTTTTAGAAGATATCCCCTTGGATTTGCATATAATAATTCAATTTACCCAACCCTTGGAATTCAGGGACTGCGGTTTTATTTGCAGGAAGATATTGAAATTGAGGAAAAAAATAACTGCATAGAGGGCAGTTTTTCAAATCATAAGCTCAAATTCAATAAAAAAGGGGTTGTAAGGTTAAATTTTTATGACAATGAAGATTATAATGTTATTTCATTTTCAGATATTATAACCAATCAATATGAAAAAGAATATTTTAAAAATAAAATTGTAATAGCCGGAATAACAGAAGCAGGAATATCTGATATAAGGTCAACTCCAATTGGAGCAATTGCCGGGCCTTTGCTTCATTATACTTTTTTGTCAAATGTTATAAATAATGAACTTATTAAAGAAAATGAGATTTTTACAATTATTCCAATTTTTGTTTTGTCTTTTTTACCTTTAATATGTGTGTTTTTTTCTAAAAAAATTTATTTAAGAATTTGTCTGAATTTTTTTGCACTTATTGGTTTTATATTAATTTCCAAGTTTTTATATATTAATTTTAATATCTGGATCAGCAGTTTTTATCCCGGAGTTTCTTTAATACTAAGTGTTTTTGTTGCAGAAGCCATAATGTTTCGGTTTCAGGAAAAGGAATCTCTTTTTATTAAACAGGCTTTTTCAGCCTATGTATCTCCAATTATTCTTGAAAAACTTGCAAAAAATCCTCAAGGTTTAAAGCTTGGCGGAGAGGAAAAGGAACTTACCACTCTTTTTTTAGATATTAGAAATTTTACAACCATTTCAGAAAAGTTAAAATCATTTGAACTTGTAAATCTTCTTAAGGAACTTTTTAATCCCCTTACAAAAATTATTCAAAATAACAATGGTTTTGTAGACAAATATATTGGAGATGCAATCATGGCTTTTTACAATGCTCCGGCAGGTGTAAAAAATCATGCTGACATGGCATGCAAAAGTGCTCTTGAAATGATGAGATTTATGAAATCAGATGATCTTAAAAAAAAGGCTGATTTTGGTGTTGAATTAAATATTGGTGTCGGGATTAACACAGGCAGTGCAGTTGTAGGAAATACAGGTGCTGATAACAGGTTTAATTATACTGCTCTTGGCGACAGCGTAAATCTTGCATCAAGGCTTCAGGATCTAAACAAAACCTATAAGACCAGCATAATTATAAGCGAGTTTACAAAAAAGCAGATTAACAGTGATTTTTTAACAAGAAAACTAGAAGAAGTAAAAGTCAAAGGTAAAACCAAAGGGGTTATGATTTATGAATTAATGGAAAATACACCGGAAAATCAAAAAATTAAAAATATGTTTGAAAAAGCTCTTGAATCAGGTTTAAAAGAAGATTTTGAAAAATGTTTTAATGAAACAAATGATAAAGTTTCAAAGTTTTTTATTGAAAGAGGTTTATGATTAAAATTGTTGATAAATATATTTTTAAAGAGCTGATTCCTCCGTTTTTAGTGAGCCTTGTTTTTTTCTCATTTATTTTTCTTTTATCAAGAATCCTTGATATTGCAGATATGCTTGTAAATTTCAATGTTTCATTTGGAGCTGTATTAAGGCTTATTATTTATTCAGTTTCATTTTTTCTTCAGTATACAATCCCAATGTCAGTTATGATGGCAGTTCTTTTTGTTTTTATAGAACTTTCCGGTTCAAATGAAGTTCTTGCTTTAAAATCCGGAGGAATAAGCGTTTTAAGGCTTTTTCCTTCTGTTCTTGTTTTTTGTATGATTGGGACTTTTTTAACAGCGGCAATGACTTTTTATGGACTCCCCTGGGGAAAATTTTCATTTAAAAAAGAGGCATATGAAATTGCCAAAAGCAATATGGCAGTATCTTTTAAGGAAAAAACCTTTATTGATTCATTTCAGGGTTTTGCCTTGTACATAAATGAAATTGACCAGGAAAAAAATATAATGAAAGATATTTTTCTTGAGGATATGAGTTCTGCACAAGTTCCTGTAACAATAACAGCACCACAAGGAAAAATAAAACAGACTAAAGCAGGATACAGTGTTGAGCTTTTTGACGGTTCAATTATTCAGATAGATAAAAAAGATGAGTCTGTTCATAAAACAAATTTTGGAATTTACAGCTTTTCAATTGATCTGCCTGAAAGTTTAACTGAAGAACATATTGAAAAAAAAGATGAAAAGGAAATGTATTTTTTTGAGCTGAAAAAATATATAGATGGCTTTGAAACAAAAAATTCAAAGTATTATTCAGCAGTTTTAAGAATGCATGAAAAATTTTCAATTCCCCTTGCCTGTATTTTCCTTGGTCTTATTGGTTTTTCACTTGGTCTTAGAAATAAAACCGGAAAAAAATCTTCAGGCATAATTTATGGAATTTTTCTTTTTGTTTTTTATTATATTCTTTTTGCTCTTGGCTTATCACTTGGAGAATCAAAACCAGAAATTTATCCGCCTTTTGCTGCAATGTGGGTACCTGATTTAATAATGTTTTTACTTGGAATTTTACTTTTATATCTGGCAGTTAAGGAAAAAAATATTAATCTGAAAATATTTGGCGGAAATTAAATGAGTCTTTTAACTAAATATCTGATTAAAGGTTTTCTTAAAATATTTTTTATTATGGAGATTTTTCTGATTTTTATTTTTCTTGTAATTGATTACCTGAATAATCTCGATAAATTTGTAAAGGCAGGACTTTCAGCTGCAACAGGGATTTCATTTATTATGCTAAAAATTCCCTTTGTAATTGTTCATTTAACACCTGTTTCAATTGTTGTGACTGCTGTTATTTTTTTTGGACTTATGAATAAAAATAAAGAAATAACAGCACTTTGTGCAAGCGGTATAAGCCTTAAAAAAGTTTATCTTCCAATTTTGGGTTTAAGCCTTTTTTTAAGTTTTTTTGTTTTTTTTGTTTCAGACATTGTAATGCCTTATTCTTCATCAAAACTTAATTTAATCAATTCTACACAAATAAAAAAAAACAGAATTATAACTGAAAATAGAAACAATATCTGGATCAAGGACAATAATAAAATTATTTATATTGATTATTTTAATTTTGAAAAAAAAATGATCAGAAATATTACAATTAATGAATTTAATGATAACAATGTATTATCCATAAGAGTTAAGGCAGAATCCGGATTTTTTAAAAACGGCAGATGGGTTTTAAATAATATTTATTATTCAGATAATTTGGAAAATGATTTTGGCCAGAAAGTCTTTTTTGCAGATAAAAAAGAATTTTATTTTAATTTTATTCCTGAGGAATTAAAAGATGCAGTAAAACTTCCAGATGAAATGGGATTTATGGAACTTAAAAAATATATAAAAAGTTTAAAGGAAAAAGGATATGAATATAAAAGATATCTTGTTGATCTTAATTCAAAAACAGCTTTTCCCTTTGTATGTTTTATAATGTGTCTAATAGGAACACTTATTGGAATAAGTTCTGTTACAGGCAAAAAAATTCCGCTTGGAGTAGGGATGTCTTTATTTCTTTCACTTTTGTACTGGTCAATGCACAGTTTTTTTATTTCACTTGGATATGGTGAAAATATCAATCCTTTTTTTGCAGCCTGGACTGCTAACCTGATATTTGGATTTATTGGTATTTTTGTGTTTATTTTTTTTGAAAAAAAATTGATTTAAGCTTGATATGAATTTTTTTAAAAACAAAATTTTAAAAATTGTTTATTCAGATAATTATAAAAACCCTTTTTTATCCTTAAGGTTTTTTCTTTTTATTCTTTCAAAAATCTATTCATTTATAACTGATTTAAGGCTTTTTTTTTATAAAAATAATTTTATAAAATCTTATAAATCAGATGCCTTTGTTATTTCTATTGGAAATATTACAGCAGGCGGAACTGGAAAAACTCCAATGGCAATTTATATTGCACAGCGTCTTCTTCAGATAAATGGTTTAAAGCCGGCAATTGTAATGAGAGGCTATAAGGGAGGTTTGGAAAAAAAAGGCGGAATTGCCTGTGATGGAAAAAATCATAAAAAACCTTTTAAATTTGCAGGTGATGAGGCAGCTCTTATCTGCTCAAGGCTTGATAATGTTTTGGTTTTATGTGGAAAAAATAAAAAAGAATCTGTAAAAACTGCTGTTAAAGAATTTGGCTGTAATGTGGTAATTCTTGATGATGGTTTTTCCCATTTAAAAGTTAAAAGAGACCTTGACCTTGTTCTTCTTGATTATGAAAAACCCTATGGAAATTTTTATACCCTGCCAAGGGGAATTTTAAGGGAAAAAAAACAAAACATTAAAAGAGCAGATGCAGTAATTTATACAAGAACAAAAAATCCCCAGATATCTTTTAACAATACTTTTTTTTGTTTTCATGAAACCTTTGTTGAAAAAATTGTTGATGGAACAAAAAAATCAGGACATAAAAAAGTTTTTCTTTTCTGTGGTCTTGGAGATAACCAGGCCTTTTATAAAAGCACCATAAATTTTGGATTTAATGTTTGTTCTGCACTTTTTTTTGAAGATCATCATGAATTTGACAAAAAAGATATTGAAAAAATAATTAAAAAAGCAAAACAAGACCAGTGTGACAGTTTTATAACAACTAACAAAGATTATTGCAGAATAAAGGATATTAATATAAATTTCCCATTTGATCTTATTGTCCTTGATGTAAAAATAAAATTTTACGGCAATGAATTTGATAAATATTTAACAGAACGGCTCAGGATAAATTGACTCAATTATACAAATATAAAATCGGCAGATATTTTGTTGTTTCCTTAAAGGAACTAAGCGAAGAAACCCTTGTTCCATTTTCAAAAACTGTTTTAAATTCAGAAAAAAAAATAAAAAAATCATTTAATCCACTTGGGGGAAGGGCAGAAATTGTAATTAAAAATCTTCCAGAACTTGGAATGACTGTTTTTAAAAATTATTTCAGGGGAGGGTTTTTAGGAATTTTTAATAAAAGACTTTATTTAAAGTTAAAAGGAAATATCAGACCCTTAAGTGAAATTTTATTTTTAAATGAAATTAAAAAATTTAATATTCCTGTGCCAGAACCAGTTGCAGCCTATTATAGCGGAAATATTTTTTACAAAGGCGGTACAGTTACAACATATATAAAAAGTCCATATACCCTTGCTCAGTTCTGCCTGAAAGATGAGAAAAAAGGGGAGAAAATATTTAAGGAAAAATTTTTTCCTGTATTTGAAAAATTAATTGAACATAAAATTTATCACTGCGATCTTCACCCAGGAAATGTTGTTGTTTCAACAGATGAAAATATTTATATTATTGATTTTGACAAAGCTTCATATTTTGAAGGGCTTCCGTTTTATTTAAGACAAAAGCTTGAATCAAGATGGAATAGAGCTGTTAAAAAGCATAAACTGCCTTCTTTTCTTGCCATGGTTCCAAAAAAACGGCCTTAAAAACTTTTTCAGGGTCAATATCCATACACTGTCTTGTTTTGCAGTATTTTTTACCGCAGTTTAAACATGAAAAATTATTTTTTGTAATTATTTTTCCATAATACGGGCCTGTTCTTACAGGGTTTGAAGGGCCGAAAAGTCCGGCTGTTTTTACTCCAAGAGCAACTCCAAGATGCATTGGCCCTGTATCTGAACTTATTAAAAACTGTGCATTTCCTAAAATTTCTACAAGTTCTCCAAGACTTGTTTTTCCGGTAAAATTCAATGGTTTATTAATGCATTGCTCACAAATTTTTTCAGAAAAATCCAAATCTTCAGGTCCGCCTGTAAGAACAGGGGTAAATTCGGTGTTTTGATAAATAAGGTCTGAAAGTTTAGAAAAACTTTTTTCAAACCATTTATTTGCAGGTTTTGTAGCACCTGTGTTTAAAACCACATATTTTTCGGGCAGGCTTATTGTTGATTCAAACCTTGGAATGTCCCAATTTATTATTTTTGGAGGATCAATACCAAGATATGAAGAAAATTCTAAATACTGGTCAAGCATATGATTTGTTTCATGGTCTTTTTCTGGAATTTTTTCATAATTTAAAAGCCAGGTTAGTTCCTTGCATCTTTTTTTGTTAAATGTAATTTTTCTTTGTGCATTAGAATTTAATGTGAAAAAAGCAGATTTTAAAATTCTTTGAAGGTCTAAAACAAGATCAAATTTTTCTGATTTAAGAAATTTATAAATAGTACCAAATGATTTTAATTTGTTTTTTTTATCAAACAAAACTGCATTTGATACAGAATTGTGTTTTTTTACAAGGGGATAACTTAAAGGTTCGGTTATCCATGTAATTTCAGCATTTATTTTATCTTTAAGATGAATTGCAAGGGGGAAGGTATTAATTACATCCCCAAGTGCTCCAAGTTTGACAATTAATATTTTCATTTAATTTTCCAGAATTTTTTCACAGGCATTAATTACTTCTGCAGAAGGTATTTTCATGCATTCTTCTGTATTAATGGGGCATTTGTTGTGGCCATGTCTTCCGCATGGTCTGCAGTTTAGATTTTTCTCAACAATTATGCTTTTGTTTTTCCACGGGCCGTATCCAAATTCAGGTATTGTTGAACAAAATATGCATACACAGGGAGTCTTAAGTGCTGAAGCCAGATGAAGTGCCATACTGTCATTGCAAACAATTAGTTTTGCATTGGCTGCGGCAAATTTAAGTTCTGCTAGATTAAGCTTTCCGCATAAATTAAATGCATTGGTATTTTTGCAGACTTCATTGCAGATATCAATTTCAGATTGAGCTCCGGTTACAACAATAAAATAACCCTTGTTTTCAAAATATCTTGCTGTTTCATTATATCCTTTGGAGTGCCACATTTTTGTTTTCCATGCACTTCCTGGTGATAAAAGAATATATTTGGAATTTTTAAGGCTTTTAAGCTCTTTTCCAACTTGAGTTTCATCTGGAGGGAAAAGTCTTAAATCCTGTTTTAAAAGGCTGATATCTGTTTCAGAAGAAAGAATTGAAAGGTTTCTTATGGCGTCATGATCCTCAAGATTTCTTTTTTCCTTTGTATTGTAAATAAAGGAAAACCTTGCTTTTTTAAAACCTGTTTTATGTGAAATTTTTGTTAAAAACAGCATAATTGAGGTTCTATATGATTTGTGAAGTGAATAAACCCTGTCAAATTTCAAGCTTTCAAGTTTTGCTGCTGTTTTTAAAATTCCCCTGATTCCCTTATCTTTGCCTCTTTTGTCATATACAAGCACCTGATTTACAAGGGGGTCTTTTTCAATTAAAATTTTTCCGGCAGGCGTGGTAAGAAAATAAATTTCGCTTTTCGGATAAATTTCTTTTATGCCTGTTATTACAGGGGTTGAAAGGATAATGTCGCCTAAAAAACCTGTCTGAACAATAAGAATTTTCATTAAAAAGCCTTTTGGGTGTTTATTGTATCAAGATAGTCCTTTACTCCCTGTGATACATTTTTAAATTCTTTTGAATATCCTGCTTTTCTCAAGTTTGTAATATCTGCCTGGGTATAGCTCTGGTATCTTCCCTTAAGATGATCCGGAAAGCTTACATATTCAATTTTACCTTTTCCCATATATTTTATTACTGCATTTGCCACATCATTGAATGTTTGAGCAAGTCCGGTTCCTACGTTAAATATCCCTGAAATCTGAGGGTTTTTAAAAAGCCAGATATTTACATCAACTGCATCTTTTACATAAACAAAGTCTCTTTTCTGGCCTCCGTTTTCATATCCGTCTATTCCCTCAAAAAGCCTGCAAACTCCGTCATTTTTTATTTGATTGTAAAAATGCCAGGCAACACTTGCCATTGTTTTTTTGTGGAATTCTCTTGGACCGTAAACATTGAAATATCTAAGTCCTGCTGTCTGGTTTTTTATTTTTCCAAGGTATTTTCTTACAAAATTATCAAAAAGAAGCTTTGAAAAAGCATAAACATTTAATGTTTTTTCATTTTTTTCTGTTTCATAAAAAACAGTGTTGTCGCCGTATACAGAAGCAGATGATGCATATATAAACTGAAAATTTCTTTCAATTGACTTTAAAAAAATTGATTTGGAAAATTCATAATTATTTTCCATCATAAATTTTCCGTTCCATTCTGTTGTATCAGAACAGGCTCCCTCATGAAAAACCGCTTCAATATATTTAAGGTCAAAGTGATTATTTTTTAATTTTTCAATAAAGTCGTCCTTATCCATATAATCATGGATTTTAAGGTCAGAAATATTCAAAAATTTTTCACCCTGGGTAAGATCATCAACAACAATAATATCTGTTCTTCCAATATTGTTGAGTTCTTTTACTATATTGCTTCCAATAAAACCTGCTCCGCCGGTTACTATAAGCATTGGTTATTCCTTTATTTTGTTTATCAGGTTTGTTGTGCTGAAGCCTTCAAGAAAATTAAGTGTTTTAACTTCGCCTCCGTTTTGAAGAACCGCAGATGCACCTGCAATTTCATCAACTTTATAATCTCCGCCTTTTACAAGAATATCTGGAAGAACTTTTTCAATAAGATTTTTTGGGGTATCTTCGTCAAATTCAATTATCCAGTCAGTTGATTCAAGTGCATCAAGCATGGTCATTCTTGTATGAAGGGAATTTAAAGGCCTTTTTATACCTTTGAGTCTTGTAACTGAACTATCTGAATTAACTGCAACAATAAGTCTGTCTCCAAGTTTTTTTGCCTGTCTTAAATATTTTATATGTCCTGGATGCAAAATATCAAAGCATCCATTTGTCATTACTATTTTTTCGCCTCTTCTTTTTGATTCTCCAAGAAGTTCAATAAGTTTTTCAAGGTTTACTATTCCTTTTTCCAAAGGTTTGAATTCCTTTTGAACTTCTGAAAGCAATACGCTTTTAAGCTCTTCTTTTGTTGTAAATGCAGTACCAAGTTTTGATACAACAATACTTGCAGCATAATTTGCAATTCTTACAGCTGAAACAAGGTCAATTCCTGCTGCAAGAGACGATGCAAGTGCTGCAACAACAGTATCTCCGGCACCTGTAACATCATAAACTTCCTTGGTTCTAGCCTTTATATTGATAAATTCCTTTTCATCAAAAATAAGGGTCATCCCCTTTTCTCCCCTGGTAATAAGAAGAGTTGTTAAATTAAGTTCCTTTATAAGTCCGCTTCCTTTTTTTATTATGTCGGATTCGTCATGGCATTTACCAACAACCTGCTCAAATTCAGAAAAATTTGGAGTAATAATTGTTGCATTTTTGTATTTGTGAAAATCATTGCCTTTTGGATCAACAATTACAGGTTTATGAAGACTTACTGCTTTTTTTATCCATTCTTTTGTAGATTTAAGTGTTCCCTTTGCATAATCAGAAATAACAACAACATTTGAGTCTTTAATGGATTCTTCAAAATATTTTTCAATTTTATCTCTTTTTATATTGGGAAATCCGTCTTCATGATCAATTCTTAAAAGCTGCTGGTGCTGACTTATTATTCTTAATTTTGAAATGGTTTTAGAATTTTTTATTTTCTGGAATTTTGTCTTGATTTTAAATTCTTTTAATTTTTCTTCCAAAATTTTTGAAAGTTCGTCGTCACCTGTAATTGCAACCATATCGCATTTTGCACCAAGGCTTCCAATATTCATTGCAACATTTGCACTTCCCCCGGGTCTTTCATCTGAATTTTGCACTTTTACTACAGGCACAGGTGCTTCAGGTGAAATTCTTTTTGTTTCTCCATACCAGTAGGAATCAAGCATTACATCGCCGGCAACTGTAATTTTGCCTTTTCCAAGATTTTCAATCATTGGAATAAGTTCTATTTTTTTAAAATAATTATCCACAAAATTCCTCTTCAATTAATTCGCATAAAATATGGCCGATAAGGATATGTCCTTCCTGAATTCTTGCAGTAACATCAGATTGAACTATTATGTTTAAATCTGCAATTTCTTTTATTTTGCCGCCGTCTTTTCCTGTAAGAGCAATTGTAAAGGCTTTTTTTCTTTTTGCCTCAATAAGAGCATTTATTACATTTTTACTGTTTCCGCTTGTAGAAATTCCAAAAACAGCATCGCCTTTATTTGCAAGACCCTGCACCTGTCTTTTGAAAATATCATCAAAAGAATAGTCATTTCCTATTGCTGTTAGAATTGAAGTATCTGTTGTAAGAGCAATTGCAGGGATTGAATCCCTTTCCTTTTGAAATCTTCCTATAAGTTCAGCTGCAAGGTGCTGGCTGTCTGCAGCTGATCCTCCGTTTCCCATGAAAAGAATTTTATTGCCGTTTTTTAAAATAGAAGTCAATTTTGATGCAGCAGTAAAAATAATTTCACAGTTTTTTTCTATTTCATTTATTACTTTTATGTGGTCTTTAAATATATTTGAAAGGTTCATTTTTACTCCAGTTTAGAATTTACAATGCAAATTTATAAATATAATAAAGTTTATTGTCAATTAAGTTGAAAAAACAAGACAATCTTTTATTTTTAATTTGCTTGAATTTTTAAACCGGATTTTTAAAACACAGGAAATTATAATTATGAATAAAATAAAAGTAATGCACATAGACACTGATAAAGAATGGAGGGGAGGCCAGCAGCAGGGTTTTTACCTTCACAAAAAACTTGTTGAAAAAAATATAAGCTCCATTTTTTTATGTCAGCCTGGATCAATTTTAAGTGAAAAACTTGATAAGGAAAATCTTTCATATCTTACAATGAAAATAAGGGGGGAAACTGATTTTCTGGCTGGAAGAAAAATAGCTCAAATATGCAGGGAAAAGAAAATTAATATTTTACATCTACATGATGCACATGCCATGGCAATAGGTCTTTTTGCAAAATTATTTTATCCACCGCTTTTTCTAGTCGGGGTGAGAAGGGTAGATTATCATATTAAAAAAAATATATTCAGCCAGTTTAAATACAAGTCTTCAAAAATGACAAAAATAGTTGCAATTTCAAATGAAATTAAAAGAATTCTTATTGAAGACGGAATTGATGAATTAAAAATTGAGGTAATAAAAAGCGGAGTTGATATTGATAAGTTTTCACAAATAAAAAAATCTGATTTTTTGCATGAAAACTTAAATCTTCCAAAAAATGCTTTTATTGCAGGAACAATTGCAGCACTTGCAGGACATAAGGATTATCCAACGCTTTTAAAGGCTTTTGAAATTGCGGCCGCAAAAATTCCGGATCTTTATTTTGTTTCAATTGGAGACGGTCCTGACAGGGAAAAAATATTTGAGTTAAGAGATAAGCTTGGATTAAAGGACAGGTTTATTTTGAGGGGATTTCAAAAAGATGTTGGAAACCATTTGAAAAATTTTGATATTTTTGTTCTTTCTTCCAAAACTGAAGGACTTGGAACTTCTGTAATGGATGCAATGGCAGCAGGCCTTCCATGCATTTGTTGTAAAAGCGGGGGAATTCCTGAACTTATTGATAATAAAGTTAACGGGATTTTAGTTGAAAATCAAAATCCTTTTGTTCTTTGCGAAAAAATTATTGAGCTTTACAATGACAAAGATTTAAGAATCAGGCTTGGAAAAGCAGCAAGAGAAAAATCTCTGCAATTTTCAATTGATAAAACCGTAGATAAAAATATTGAGCTTTATGAAAATATTCTTTCTTAATATGATCTTAATCTGTCTTTTTTCAGGATGTGCTCTTGTTTCAACAACTGAGGTTAATCACAGGACTTATTTTTCCGAAATAACTGGAATTTATCGAAACAGTTTTGAAAGTCTTGGCTTTGTAAGAAAAGGAAGGTGTCCAATGTATCCTTCTTGTTCATCTTATGCAGAAATTTCCTTTAAAAAACATTCTTTTTTCAAGGCCTGTTTTTTAACCGGAGACAGACTTATACGATGCGGAAGGGATTCAAAAACAAAGCTTAAAATTATCAATACTCCAAAAGGTCTGAAATTTTATGACCCTGTACCGGATTGATTAAATTATTTATATAAAGGAGATTAAAATGAAAAAAATTTTTGTTTTATTTTTTGTTATATTTTTTCCGCTTTCAGGTTTTGCAGAGCAGATTAAAGTATTTGTAAGTGTTTTACCCCAGAAATATTTTGTTGAAAAAATTGGGAAGGATACAGTCTTAGCTGAAGTTATGGTTCTTCCAGGCCATAGTCCTGCTTCATATAATCCAAAGCCGCAGCAGATGAAAAGACTTTCTGATGCAGATATTTATTTTTCAATTGATGTTCCTTTTGAAAAAACATGGCTTCCAAAAATAAGGGAAAATTACAAAAATCTTTATGTTTCAGACTGCACCCAAAAAATTTTGAAAAGAAAAACAGATGAAAATTTTTTTGAAGATAACGGACATGACCATGACGGACATGACCATGGATTTTATGATCCACACGTCTGGATGTCGCCTTTGAATGCATTAAAAATATCAAGAAATATTATGATGGTTTTATCCCAAAAAAATCCTTCAAAAAAAGATTTTTACCTTGAAAATTATCTTTCTTTTTCAAAAGAAATTCTTGAACTTGATTTGAATCTTTTAAAATCAACCCAAAATATAAAAAACAAAAATGTTTTTGTGTTTCATCCTTCATGGGGATATTTTATGGATGATTATAATCTTAAACAGATTCCGGTTGAATCCCAGGGAAAAGAACCAGGTCCAAAATATCTTGCAAAACTTATGGAGTTTGCAAAAAAAAATAATATTAAAACTCTGCTTGTTCAGCCTCAGTTCCCTTTATCAACTGCAAAGGTAATGGAAAAAACTCTTGGTTTAAATGTCGTTACAGCAGATCCTCTTGCTGAAGACTGGAAAAATAATCTTATTAAAACAGCTGAAATTATAGTGGAAAAAAATTAAGTATGACTTGTTATTTTTTTTAAAACAGCAAACTTTTTTTAAAGTTAAATATAAAAATTTAGGCTCTAAGGTTTTAGGATTTAGAGCCTAAATTTTTTTAGTGCTGATTAATTTATAAATTATTATTCTGAATAAAAATTTTTACTATTAAATTTTGTATGAATTTCAGCTTTTACACCTGAATTAAGATTTTCATTTATTTTAAGAACAAGATCATGCTCATTGTCACCTCTTTTTGGACTTGAATATTCTAATTCATAAAAACTTAGAGATAAAAGATTGGTATAAGTTCTCATTTTTTCCAACTTATTCGATAACTTGCTGTATTCGTTTAATCCATAGAAACCTTCATTGCCAAGTTCTTCAAGTCCGTTATAATCTATCTGCATTCCTGTACCAATAGATATAATCTTTTTATCTTTTCTAGCTGTAAGTGCTTCAGAATTTGTTTTCATTCCAGTTGTATCGTTTCCATCAGAAAATAGTACAAGGCATCCTTGAGTTATTTCATTTTGATTAATTTTATCTTCAAAATATGAAAGACCATCAATGACTGCAGAATAAAAATTTGTTGTTTTTGCTCCCGGAGTAACAGCACTTATTATATCTTCAATATCGCTGACTTTATTTGTAAAGGAAGAATTTAAGCAAAGGGTTTTTTCTGAAAATATGCAGACCTTAAAAAAATGATTTCCGGTAAAATTTTCAGTCAGGGATGAATCTGAATTATCTGCTTCCTTTACAAGTGAAATTATAGTGCTTTTTATTAAATCAAGGTCTTTTTGCAGCATACTTGAACTTACATCTATCATAAAAACAGTAAAAAGTTTTGAATCAACTCTGGTCCATTTATTTATTCTAAATGAAGATTCATCAGGGGGAAGCAATACATTATTTTCATAAACAAGATAATTTGCTGCTGAAGACATGTAAGTAACAGGGGTTTCATCTACATGCATTACTTGAAATAGCAGTTTTACAATATTTGGAGCAAATGTATTAATAGAATGTTTTATAAGTTCATAATATCTTGATTTAGTATGGGTTCGTTCATTAACTGCAACGTAGAGTTGTGCACTGAACTTTCCGTCTTCTGTAATTGCCTGAATAGTTGCATTTCCAGGCGAATATGCTGTAATTACACAATTTTTAGAGACAAAGGCTATATCTTTTCTATCACAGGAAAGCTGAACTTGTTTATTTGATGCGTCGTCTGGAATAACAAAATACTCTGCAATTGCACTATCTCCGACATTTATAGATATTGGATTTTTTGAAAAATAAATACCCTTAACAGGAACAACACAGTCTGCTTCCAAAGATGTTTCAATATCAAAAAGCTTTGCCTTGATATTTGCAGTTCCCCTTGAAATTCCGCAAAATGTTCCATCTGACAAAATCTGAACAATATTGTTATCTAAACTTTCAAATACCACTTTATCCCTGTCTGATTCAGGATAAACAAATAGCTCTGCTTTTTTTGATTCATCTTTATTTATATTTTCTGATTGATTTTTAAAATAAAGATCATAAACAACAACATTGCATACAGACTGATATTTGCTGTCATGGGTTTTTACAATAATATCTGTGTTTCCATGAGAAATTCCTATAACTGTTCCATCATCGGAAACTTCTGCAATACTTTTGTCTAAGCTTTCCCACAAAAGATTTTCATTTCCTTCAATTTTAGCTGTTAATTTTTCCTGTTTATTTTTTCCAATTTTTAAAGATTTTTTATTAAGTTCAACTGATTTTGATTCAATAACATCATTTACAGGATTGTTTTTGGTGTTTTTACTTTCTGTACATGAAAAAAACATAAAAAGTGTTAAAGATAAAATTATTATTTTTTTTAAAATTTTCATAAAGACCTCATAATATAAAAATAGAACAAAAAAATTAGTTTTTGTTCAGCAAATAATTTAAAAATGCCATCTTAAACCGGTAAATATTGTGTGGCCTCCGGCATTAAGATCTTTTGAATCAATATTTATATTGGGATTTAGATTTTCAAATATGTCTGAAGGGGATTTGTCAAAATCGCCTTTATTTGCATATGTGTATTTGTATTCAAAAAATATCCCTGTTGGTGCATTGTAATAATTGTGTTTTGAAGGATTGTCATAAACAATAAATTCAGTTCCAAGAAGTGCATGTGCTCCAAATATATAATGTTTGTCTTCAAAGTCTGTATTGATTTTTGAATTTAAAAAACCCTTTCCCTTAAATACGCAATGGTAAAAATCAGGGCCAAGTCCAAGATAAAGTGAAAATTTGTTATTTTTTGAAAGAAAGTATTTTATTGAAGGAGATAAATAATATGTTTTAAGATCCATATTATAATTTATAAAAGAACTGCTGTTTATATAATAGGTATAATTTGTTTCAGTTGAAAAAAATCCGCCTGAAATTTCAACACTGAATTTTTTTGTAAGTTTTTTTTCAAATGAAATTTCAGGGCATATGCTGCTTGAATCAATTCCCCATTTATCTTCAAAATCATTATTATCATAAAAATGATAACCAAATTTAATTGCTGCTGCGTTTTGTTGATCAAAATTTTTATTCTGGGCTTTGGAAACAGACACAAAAAACAAGGGTAATAATAGAATAATAAAAAATTTTTTCATCAAATTTCTCCATCAAATTAATCAGAAATTATTAAGTTTTGTATTTCTAACTATATATTTAACTAAAAATTATAAGTAAAGTTAAAAATATAAAATTCAAATATTTTATTTATCTAATAAGATTTTGTAAAAAAAATTTATTGACATCTCAAACATCAAGTTTTATACGTCTAATTAAATTATGATTTCCGTTGCCGCGGCAAAGTGCCGGAACAGAACAAAAACTTTTTATTTTTTTTAAAGGTAATGGAGATTTATTTATGGCTTCAAAAAAATTCAAAATTAATTCAGTAGTTTATATATTATCAATCATTTTTATTCTTATCCCTTCACAAATATTTGCAGGATGTTTTGCAGACACCTATGAAACAAAAGAAGTTTATGTTGCAGGTGAAAGAGTTGTTTCTGTTATGTATCATCTTGGAATAGTTCCAAAGTACTGGTCAGGAAGAAAGGCAGACTGGGAAAAAGCAAAAAATATTGAGGCTGGTTCAAGTTTTAGAGGATGTGTAAAAGGCCTTGTCGGACCAAAAAAAGAAAATGCTAAAAAATTTGTGCAGTCTTTAAAAGACTGTCCTGTTCTTGTTGAGGTTGTTAAAACACCAGACCTTTATCTTCCAAAGCTTACAAGCGAAAAAGTTGTTTCAACAATTCAAGAATTTGGTAAAAAACCTGTAACTATAGATTTTACAAAAGGTATTGAAAGTGCGGTTCTTGAAACAGGCAGATATTTTGGTCTTGAACAAAAGGCAAATGAGAAAATTTCATTTTATAAAAAGTCTTTAATCCGTGCAATGAAGCAGATCAATCAGGCTCCAAAAAATAAAAGAGTTGTCGTTTTATCAGGTATTTATCAGGATGAAACAGGCAAGGGTTTTGTAAGAGCTGAGCTTTCAGGCGGATATTCTGACCAGATTCTAAGCCTTGCAAATTCAAAAAACTGCAATTCAAATTTTTTTACAAAAGAAGAAATTAAAAATGCATCAGCCGGACACATAATTATAAGAAAAGATAAAATAAGGGAAATTGTGCTGTCAAATCCTGATCTTATAGTTGCAACAGGCGATTCATTTGCAGTTGAAAATGAAATTTATAAATCATTATCCAATGAAGAACAAAAAAACTTAAATTTAAAAATATTTTCTCTTCCTTCCTATACAGATGCAGATCCTCTTTCATATCCGTCAGTTGTTATGAAATGGGCTGCCGCACTAAAAGCAAGTTAAGTTGTTTTATTGCTCTTTTTCAGGTTGTTTTAATTAAAGCTGCGGCTGGTTTAGTTTGCCCCAAATCAGCCGCAGCTTGCCTGGAATAGGTTTTTGCAGGTTTATTTAGTTATTTGATAAATTATATGGGTGCATTTTAAAAAAACTAGCAGATATTTTTTGGAGCAGATCTGAAGCAAAGGGAAGAAATTGAAGATAAGATTTAAACCTAAATTGAACAGCCCGCAGGGTTTCATGTTTTTTAATATAACAAGCTTAATTTATTAAAAATTTCTTAATTTGAAAATTTGAAACTCTCAACTCAGGTTAAAATAAAGCTGATAAATTCCGGCCGGAATTATTAGGGGATAAATAAATTATTAAAATCTTGTTTAAAATTTTTACGGAGGAAAAAAATGATAAAAAGTAAAGAAGGCGGTTTTACCCTTCTTGAAATTCTTGTTGTGCTTACAATTATGGGTTTTCTTATTGCCATGGTTGCTCCAAGGCTTGCAGGGATTTCAGGTGATGCTTCAGAAACTGTGTGCGATTCAAACAAGGGAAGAATTAAAACCTATGTAAGTTCTTTTTATGAAAAATTTAACAGGTATCCAAATAAGCTTACAAACCTTGTAATGACTGATGGTGCAACTCTTGCAGATGCAAATGCAGCTGACGCGGGATATCAGGTTGCATATGCTTCTGATGATAACCCGGATAACGGACCTGAGGTTATAGCTTTAGGACATAACCAGGCTTACAAATTCATGATTCACAGGCTTAATGCAGATGAAGCAGCAGAGCTTAAAACACTTGGAATTACAAATATTTTCAATCTTAATGATTATGCTTCTGCTGCTGACGGGCTTGATGGTGCACAAGCTTTTGCACGCCAGCATACCCCGGCTGATTCAACTGATATGAGGGTTTCAAACTGGGCTGATATTACAGCAGTTACAGAAAAAAGACCTTTTATGGAACCATGCGAAATTAAAGCAGGTGTTGGAGTTGTAATGTGCGGCTGCGGAATTAATCTTGCAGGCGGCAGTCTTACCTATATTCAGGGTGAAAGAGGCTGGGCAGAGGAAGATTTGTTTGGCCGCATAACTTTTGCAGTTGGTCCTGAAAGTGAACTTGTTACAAAGGGAATTGTGAGTAATGCTGCTCATTGTCCTGGTTCAATCCAGAATGCTGACAATTTTACAAGCGGACATTATTATCTGATTTTGCCAAGGCTTTCTTCTACTGTTGAAAGACTTGCTGATTCTGGTGTTACATATGGTCCTCTCTGGGGTTCAGGAACTTTGACATATGCAGCTCTTGAAACTATCACTGCTGTTTCATGGGATAAAAGAAACGGTGCTCCAGGTGCAGACTATAACTTTGGCACAGACCCTTCAAATCTAAATCTTAAAACACGTACAGGTCTTGATCTTCATAAAGCAATGGAGTCATGGGATTATGATACCAACCGTCAGAGATACGATGAAGTCTGGGGTCTTGATCTTAACGGTAACAATGTCCTTAACGGAGGGTCATAAATAAACAAAAGCTCTGTATATAAATTAATTTACTAAAAAACAATGCTGCTATTTATTTTATATGCATGTTTTTAAAAAAATAAGGGACTGGGAAACCAGTCCTTTTTCTTTAAAAAAATTAAAAAAAGCAAATAGTTAGAACTATAAAAATTAATAAGGAATTTCTTCTTGACAAAGCGGTTATTAAGTTTTATAGCTCTAACTAAAGTAAATCATCAAAAACAATTTAAAAGCTTTCGGCAAGGGCAGAAAATAAAGTGGATGATGCCATAACCAAAGAGCCTGAGCCAAAAGCTTAAAAAAATTAAAATTTTATTTAAGAAAGGAGGTTTTTTTAGATTTTATCAAAATCTTTCTGCCGTGCAAAAAGCTGCCGGAGGAAGCAGGACAAAAAAGCCGGATAAAGTTTTATGCGGAGGGCTGAAAAAATCAGCTGGAAAATCCTGAAAAAAATTTAGTTTAAATTTATTAAAATTAAATTTCAGGATGCAAGCCTCTGGAGTTGAGTTGCATACCTGGTTCAACGGAGAAAAAAATGAAGAACCAAAAAGGTTTTACCTTACTTGAAATTCTTGTAGTGCTCACAATAATGGGCTTTCTTATTGCAATGGTTGCACCCCGTCTTGCCGGTATTTCCGGTAGTGCTGTTGATACAGTGTGCGACTCCAACCAGAACAGAATGGTTACATACATGTCTTCTTATTTTGAAAAGACTAACCGTTTCCCAAATAATCTTACAAACATTGTTGAGCAAGTCGGTGCTGAATACCAGATTCCTTCAATTTCAGATCAAAATCCTGATAATGGCCCGGAAACTCTTGCAGCTGAATTTAATGACAGAAACCACTTTATGATTCATTACCTAAATGATGCAGAGGCTGCTGAACTTAAGGCAATGGGTATTGTAACACTAATTAACCTTAACTCTTATACAGATCATGAAGTTGATTATGACGGTGACGGAACACCTGACTATACTATTGTTGCCGACGCTGACATGGATGAATCTTTGAAGCCGGTACCAGTTGAAAGTGGAGTTGGTGTTGCAATGGTTGGTATGGGTGATGCAGCCACAGCAGGTGACGGTACCGGCTGGGCTGTTCATACAGCTCATGAAAGAGGCTGGGGAGAACCTGGCTGGTTTGGACGCATGGTATTTGGTATGGGCCCTGAGTGCTCACTTGTAACAAGCGGTGTTGTTTCAAATGCTGCACATTGTCCGGGCGGAATTCAAAATACTGATAACTGCACATATAATGATTATAATCTTGTTCTTCCAAGACTTGCTTCTACAGTAAATAAAATTGATCTTACTGCTGCACCTTTTACTGCAATTACAGACGCTGATGCAACAACTGCCGGACTTCAGCTTTTGGCAGTATCCTATGACGATGATGCACCAACTACAGATTATGCTGTAGATACAAATGACGATAATTTCCGTACACGTCAGTTTACAATAACTGAAGCTGAAGAAACATGGCAGTTTGCAACCCAGTGCCCTGAAGGTCATATGTATCCTGAAGATGACGGCGAATTCTGGGGTATACCTGGACTTAGCGGTGACGCTCTTTTAGCAGCTGACTGATAAAATAAAAATAAAAGTTTTTAATAAAAGCCGTCAAATCAAAAGTTTGGCGGCTTTAAAACGAAAAAATAAAATTAAAAGGAGTTAAAATTGAGGGAATTGATTGTTGGAAGTATTGGCCTTTCTTTATTTATAATTTGTCCGAGAATGGCTGGAATGGTTCATTTGATTTCAAAGCATTCAGAGTCATCTCTTATGCTTACAGCCTTGATAGGTTCAATTCTTTCAATTCCGCTTGTACTTGTAATTGTGCTTGTGTTTGCAAAGTTTGGAGTAGCAGGTGCTTTGATTTTCTGCATTATAACAGATGTTCTGGCAGCACTTGTAATGAAGGATTTGAGTGTTGCAGCAGGAATTGAAACCTTTGTAATAGCATTGTTTGTGGTTATTGGAGTTAAAGTTGCACCTTTAATAACTTCAATTTTTGTAAAAATTTAAAAAACGGCAGATTTTAATGAAGCTTATAAAAATCAACAAAATAAAAGGATTTACTCTTTTAGAGATTTTAATAGCAATTTTTATTGTTTCATTAATATCTGCAATGATCTGGCCTTCACTTGGACATTTAAGCGAAAGCTCAAGAATTTGTGAAACAGAAAAAATTATGGATGAAATTGAAAAGGCAATTTTAGGGCCAAAAAACAATTATGATGAAAACGGAAAAAGAATCATTAAAGGTTTTGTCGGCGATATGAAAAGATGGCCCTGGCTTTGGGAGCCAAGACCTGAAATAAAGCCTTCATTTGAAGGAACAGCCTGGGAGCTTCCTTCAAATATGAGTCCCGGACTTGGACAATTTTGCGGATATGAAAATGGAGAACCCAAATATTATGTTGATCCCTCAAAGGTTTTTTTAAGACCTGATGGAGAATTTAAACAAAAATTCTTTAAATGGAAAAGGCCATTCAGGAAACTCTATGACGATCCTTCAAATAATGATCACATAGGCGGACTTAAAACAGAAAATGAAGGCCAGCCAAGGGGGCTCTGGACAAAATTTGTGGAAGATTATCCATATTCTGCAGGGCCAAATGAGTTTTTAGACCATAAAGGCCATATTCTTTCAGATGACTGGAAAGGACCTTATCTTGCTCCGCCAAAAAATTTCAAAAAAGATAGCGGCGATCATTATGCGAAAAGTGATATTGAGTATGAAAACCTTGAGCCAATATGGCACTCATCAGGAATTCATGCAAACTCAGAAACCTGGGAAGACGGATGTTACAATCCAACAACAGGAGAGCTTGGGGAATTTTTTGATGACAAGGAAAAATTCAGGCTTCTTCAAACCAATGAAAGGCTTACTGACGCATGGAAAAGGGCTTTAAGATTTTTTATAACAGAGGATCCTGATAACCACGGGGGGACAATATTCTGGATTATATCTGAAGGTCCTGATTTTGAAGGGGTTTATCCAAGCAAAGGAGTTTGTTCATCCCACTCATGGACTATTGATGAAACAGATACAATGGAAAATAAATATGACCCCGAACTCCCTGAAAATCAGGATAATATTGTAAGAAAATTAAGGTCTTCAATTTTTGAAAAGATTTTTAAAGAAGAAACAGATGAAAAAATAAATAAAACAAAAGAAATTTTAGAAAAAATTAAAAAATCAATAACAGGTGATTCTCCATTTGGGTCAAATACAGGGTTTTATTCTGATATGCTTAGATTTCCATATCTTTACAATGAATCAGGCGAATATAAAACCACATCAGATGAATTATTTAAAAAGGGATATCCAAAAGGTCTTTTTAACAAGTCAAATCAGGTTGGGAAAGTTCCTTTTGAAAAAAATGGAAACAGTTTTGGAACAGGCTGGAAACATTCATACTTAAACCTTTCGTCAATTTATATGGATAATGATTATATTTATGATGCCTTTGGAAATAAAATTATTTTATTTAATGATACTACAGAAAAAATATTTTTGATTTTATCTCCGGGGCCGGATAATTCCTATGAATTTTACAATGAAGACCCACCTGAAACAGAAATAGACATAAATTCATATGATCCTTTATCAGAAGTAAATCAGGACAATATAATTTTAAAAATTTCTGAAAATGATTTTCTTCCAGGTTTTTTAAAAATTGAAAAAATAACAATTTTAAATGCTCCCTCAAGTGTAAAGGCAGGAATTTACGGTGTGATTGGTGAAACACAAGAACCTTTTATTTCAGCTCTTTCATTAATAGATGCAGACAGTGACGGTATAGTTGATGATATGGCAAGCAGCTCATCTGACTTTGATTTTTCAGATGTTTCTGCAAAAAAACTTTCAAGCGGAGGACGCTATCTTGTTTTGTTCAATGATGAAAATGACAATAATATTCCTGATAACAGTGAATCAGGAAAAGTATATATCTATAATGTAAAATCAAAATCTCAATATTTAATTTCACTGGAAATAAATATAGATTTTTCAGAATTTAATGTTTTATCAATTAATTGAGGTGGGGTTTGTTTTCTAATAAATGCCTTGCTGTTGAAATTTCGGGCGAAGAAATAAGGGCCTGTCTTGTTAAAAAAACAGGTAAAAAAATAGAAATTGCTGATTTTACAGCTTTGCAAAGAGTAAATCCTGGAGATGATCTTCCAGATATTGAACTTTTAAAAGAAGTAAAATTAAGGCTTGGATACAATGGTAAAAATGCTGTTTTTACAGGGCCTGTTGCAAGGGAAATAGAAATTTCCATGAACAGGGAAAAAGTACACGGCCTTGGAAATTTTCAGCTAAAGGAATCTGTAAAATGGGAAGTTGAGCCTTTTACAGGAATTAACGGAGCAATGGCTCTTACAGGTGTAAAAGTTCCTGAATACAAGCCAAAAATTGGTGAAATTATTGAAGAATCAGATGAAATAAATGTTTATGTTTCAGTTATTGAACAAAATATTTACCGTGCATTAAAAGAAAGATTTAAGGCAGCAGGCTTAAGCCTTTCAAGGGTTTATCCTCCGGAATCCTGCTTTTTTGAAGTAATAAGACAAAGTCACGATGAAGCAGACCGTGCAGTTTTTGAGATAAGCGATGACAGGTCAAATTTTGCCTTAATAAGCGGCGGTGAAATAAAATTTATAAATTCCTTAAATATTACAACTGATCTTATTAAAGACCATATTTTGGGAAGACTTTCACCAGATCTTGAAGATACAATAAATTTTTTGTTTTCCCAGGCACCAAAGCCATATCCTGTAGCACTTACAGGAACTGGAGCACTTGATGATGAAATAATCGGGTTTTTAAATTCAGTTTCTCAAACAAAAAGCGAGCCTCTTCGTTTAAAAAGAAGTGCAGGCCTTACAGAAGCAGGATTTGAAGAAAGTCCATTGTTTGCAACCGCAGCAGGGGCCGGATATTTAGAACTTTGTGGAGGGAAAAACAGAAATTCAGGAATTGATGATTTAATTCCAGTTTTTGTGCAAATAAGAAGAAGTGCATATCTTATGCCTCTTCTTGTAACGGTTTTATTGTTTTTATCCCTTTTTGTTCACAACAGATACATGATTATCACAGAAAAAAAATACTCAAAAAATATAGAAGAATTCAAACAGGATTTAAAGGAAAGTGCTGCAAAAAATGAGGCATTGGAAAAACTTAAAAAAAAGCTTGAGTCAATTGAATCAGAAAAAAGCGGCAAGCAGAAAAGAAAAAAATTTCTTGAAACAGAGGCTGATGAAAATATCAGTTCTCTCATAAATAACCTTGAAGCAATTTCAAAATCAGTTCCATATACCTCAACTCTTGTATCCATTGAAAGTAAACTTATTGAAAATAAACAAAAAATTTACATTAAGGGAATTTCTTCAATTGCTTCAAATGCATATTCACTTTCAGGTGAAATCAATAAAAATTTTAATCTTGAATCAAATGTTTTGAGCATAAAAAAACAATCTGAAAAATCAGGTTTTCCAAGATATTTGTTTGAAATTGAGGTTGTGCTTTAAATGAAAAAGAAACTTACAAATCTTGAAAAATTTGGACTTATTGCAGCAGTTATAATTGCAGCCTCATATTTTTATCTTGGAAAAGTTTATGATCCGCAGCTTAAAAAACTGAAAAAGACAATAACAGAGCATAATAAAATTGTTGCAAAAATAAACTCTCTTGGGGAATTTGAATCTGAACTGATTTATAAAAAAAAAATTGAAAAGGCTCAAAAAGAGCTTGATGAACTTAATGAACAATTAAATGAACTTACCATGAAAAGCTCATCTGATAAGTCAGCACTTTCACTTCTTGAAAAAAAACTTGTTAAAACAGGGGAAATTTCAGGGATTATATTTGAATCCATAAGTCCATGCGGTGAAATAAATGATCTTTTTAACTGGCATGTTTACCTTGTGAAAGGAAATTGCAGATTTAACGGACTTATAAATTTTTTTAAAAAAATTAAAGATTTTAAAGACCCTGCACAAATTGGAAAATTTAAAATTGAAAAAACCGATAAATCAGGAATTTTAAAAATTGAGATGGAGGTCATGATTTGATTAAAAGGTGTGTTTTAATTTTTTTGATAATTTTTTTTGGATATTTTGCAGGATTTTGCGATCCATTTAAAGATTTAAGTCCTTCGCCTTTTGAGTATGACTATATGCAGGCCATACAAAAAATAAAAATCAGAGGCCTTTTTAAGGGTGAAAGGGAAACAATTGGAGTTTTTGAGGTAGAAAACAATAATCTAAAGCTAATGAGATTGAATGATAAATTGGAAATTACAATTGATGAAATTGATTATTGTTTCACTCTTAAAAGTGTTTCTGATTCTGGAGCGGTTTTTAAAGGAAAAAACGGCAATAATTATAATGTATGGATAAACTCGGAAATTAAAAATGATGAAAAATAGGTTTTTTTGGATTTTAATTTATTTTATTGTTTTTGCTTTAATAATAATTTCAGGATGTTCTTCAAAAGTAACAAATAAAAACAATCCTTTTGAAAACAAGTTTAAAAATTTTGTATTTGTGCCTGAAAAAGACGGAGAACATATTACAAGGATTGAATCTAAATCATCTAAAAAAATTTATCCTGAAGTTGAGGATATAAAAAAAATTGAAAAGCCTTATGCTGACAGATCAAATGAAAAAATTGTCAAAAGATTTTATGCAAAGGATCTTCCTTTAAGAATAGTTACTGATATTTTAGGTGAAATTACAGGCTCAAATTTTTCTGTTTATGAAAATATATCAGACAAAAAGATCAATATTAATCTTACCAATGCTGAACTTTCAAAGGTTTTTTTTACAATTTCAAAAACACATAAAATCAAAGCAATAAATGAAAACGGATTTACTGTCTTAATGGATGAATCAGATTATTCTGATTTTATTGTTTTTGATAAAAAAGAGAAAATTTATACTTTTTTTATGAAATATTCCAATGCCTTTGATGTTGCCTCTCTTATTGGAACAGTTCTTGGAGAAGATGTTGTTATTGAAGAAGCCGGAACCCAGGAAGTTTACGGTCATCTTGAACCAGACAGTAAAAGCTCTTCGGCATCAAACACCTCTTCTTTTGCAGATGAGATAAGCAGTGAAGATATGAAAAAGCTTATTGCATCTGTATCTGAAAAAAATCAGGACATTGCAGAAACAGCAAAAAAAGCAGGAATTGTTTTGCCAGCTCTTATTACTGTATTTAAAAAAAATAATTGTATTGTAGTAAAAGCCTCTGATTTTGAAACAATTGATAAAATAAGAGCAATTGTTGAAAATTTAGATACTCCGGTAAAACAGGTGATTTTGGCTGTAAAGATTTTGAAATTAAGCCTTGGAGATGGTTTTAATTCTTTTTTTTCAATGAATTACACAGGTGAAAAGCTTATAGGAAAAAATCCTTCATCTTCCGAAGGATTAGGTTTTATGAATGTAATGGGAATTGGCGAAAACACCATGAATTATATTTATTCCAATGCTCATTTAAACGCTGTTTTGGAACTTTATGCAAAAGACGACAGGATTGAAATTATTTCAACCCCGTTTTTAATGGGAGCAGACAATGCTGAAATTGAGTTTTTTTCAGGTGTTGAAACCCCTTTAAGAAATGATGTCAGCACAAAAACCATTGAGATTGGGGATTCAGGAAAAACAATGACAATTTTTGAAGTTGACGTTGAAAAGGAAGAAATCGGAACAGACATAAAAATAAAAAGTTTTATAAATGCAGACAATACAATAACCATGAATATTGAAACTGATATTGCAACAGTTCAGCGTGCAGTAACAGAAATAGGACTTATAAATGACACCACCGGAGAAGTCACAAATTTTGAACTCGACGGCAAGGACAAAAGCGAATTTACATCAACAGTTACCATCCCTTCAATGCATACAGTTGCTCTTGGCGGAATAATTTCAAATGAAAAAACAGATTATGAAAAAAAGGTTCCAATTCTTGGAGATATTCCGGTTTTAGGATTTTTTTTTAAAAGAATAGAAAAGATTGATGTAAAAAAGGAAACCATAATTCTTCTTACACCATATGTGATTGACGAGCCTTTTAAGGGAAGTGAAGTAACTGACAGATTCATGAGAGACAATAGTCATAATTGAAAAAAGCAGGGGGTTTTAAGATGCTTTTAAATGTTAAGGAACCAAAGCCTTTAAATATGAAAGAAATACTTTTTTTAACCAAGAAAAAAGGTGCATCAGACCTTCATCTTTATTGTAATATGCCGCCTGTATTCAGAATAAAGGGTGAGCTTTGTCAAATGAGCTGCGAGCCTTTGTCAAATGAAGACATAGTTTTGCTTCTTAATGATGTAATGACAAAAAGACATAAGGAAGTACTTGAAAGAAAAAAGTCTGTTGATTTTGCAATAAGTTCTGTAACAGCAGGAAGATTTCGTTTTGCAGTTTATTATCAGCAGGGAGTTCTTTCTGTTGCAGCAAGGCTTTTGTCAGATAAGATTGCTGATCTTAAAAGCCTTGGACTTCCTGAAAGTGTTGCAAAATTTGCAGAGTTTAGAGATGGTCTTGTTCTTGTTACAGGTGTTACAGGTTCAGGTAAATCTACAACCCTTGCTACAATAATTGATCTTATAAATAAAAATTATAAGAAAAATATAATTACTGTTGAAGACCCTGTTGAATATCTCCATGAAAATCATAATTCCATAATTCATCAAAGGGAAGTTCATTCAGATGTTTTGTCCTTTGCAGATGCTTTAAGAGATTCTCTAAGAGCTGATCCAGATGTTATTCTAGTAGGTGAAATAAGAGACCTTGAAACAATGCGTACAGCTGTAATGGCTGCAGAAACAGGACATCTTGTATTTGCAACACTTCATTCAAAGGATGCTCTTTCATCTGTTAACAGGATGGTTGGAGCATTTCCAGCAGCAGAGCAGCCTCAGTTAAGACAGCAGCTTGCATCAACTTTAAGGGGAGTTTTATCACAAAGACTTATTCCAGATATTAATAATACAAAAAGGGTTCCAGCAGCAGAACTTATGTTTGTAAATCAGGCAATTTCAAACCTGATAAGGCAGGCAAAGGACGACATGATTTATTCTGCCATAGAAACAGGTTTAAAAGAAAATATGCAGACAATGGAGCAGTCATTGATAAAGCTTTTGGAAGCAGGTGAAATTTCAAGGGAAACTGCAATTTCTTCTGCAAAAAACAGGATTATGATGGAAAAAAGACTTGAAAGAGCATGTTTTTGTCCAAAACAGGATGAATGTGTATTCAGGTCAGTTTGCAGAAAAAATCCAAAAAGTTCTAACTCTTTTAATTTAAAGGGAGTTTCCAATGCTTAAAAGTTTGAAATCAGATCTTTTTGGTGAGTTTTTAATAAGCGAAAATATAATTACAAGGGAAAATCTTGCAAGGCTTTTGTCAGTACAAAAGGCAGTTCCTGAAAAAATTGGAATTCTTGCAGCAAGGGAAGGGCTTGCAACTGAAGAAGCTGTTTTAAATGCTTTTTCAAAATATTCAAAAATTCCTGTTTATGAGGGTGATACAGATAATATTTCGCCTGAACTTATAAAAATTATTCCTGAAAAAATGGCAAGAAAGGCAAATGTTGTTCCTGTTGAAAGGGGAAAAAACAATGAGCTGCTTCTTGCATGTACAGGTTCTGTGCCAAAGGGAATAATGCAGAATTTTTCAAGAATTGCAAAAACAAAGGTTTCTCTTGTTTTAGTTTCGGATTTTACCTTAAAAAAAATGCAGCAGGCTGCATATGCAAAAAATTATGATACATCAATTAGTTTTAAAACAGAAAAAACAGCAGAAGAAGCACCAGAAAAAATAATTGAAGTTGTTGAAAAAATTATTTTAAGAGCTGTTACAGAAGGTGCTTCAGATATTCATTTTGAACCAGGTGCTGACGAGTTTTGTGTAAGATTTCGCAAAGACGGACTTTTGTTTCGTACCCAGTCACTTCCGTCTTCATATTCAAATAAAATTATTTCAAGAATTAAAGTTTTGTCTGATCTTGATATTGCAGAAAAAAGGATGCCTCAAGACGGTTCTTTTGTATTTATGCCTGAAATTTTAGATATCAGAATTGATGCCGTAAACCTAAGGGTTTCAATTCTTCCTGTTGTTTACGGTGAAAAGGCTGTTTTAAGGATTCTTCCTCCACATGATGAGGCAGTTCCCCTTGAAAATATTGGAATGAAAGATGATATTTTAAAAAATTTTAAAAAGCTTTTAAGTCTTCCCCATGGCATTGTCCTTGTTACAGGACCTACAGGTTCCGGTAAATCAACAACCCTTTATGGAAGCCTTAATGTTATTAGAAATGAAACCCTTAATATTACAACCCTTGAAGACCCTGTTGAACTTACAATGAGGGGGATTAATCAGACCCATATTTCAGGAAGTGAAAAAATAAGCTTTGCCTCAGGATTAAGGTCAATACTCCGCCAGGACCCTGACGTTATAATGGTTGGTGAAATTAGGGATTCAGATACTTTGCAGGTTTCACTTCGTGCTTCAATTACAGGACATCTTGTGCTTTCAACACTTCATACAAATGATGCACCTTCAACTTTTGGAAGACTTCTTGATATGGGAGCAGAACCTTTTTTAACTGCTGCATCTGTAAGAGGTATATTAGCACAGCGTCTTGTAAGGCTTTCATGTCCATTTTGCAGTGTTGAAGAACCAGTAACCAAAGAAGAACTTTCCATGCTTAAACTATCAAATATTAATGATGACTTCAGGGTAAAAAGAGGAAAAGGCTGCTTAAAATGCAGGAATAAAGGATATCTTGGAAGAATAGGCCTTTTTGAGCTTTTAATGGTTGATGAAAAAATAAAGCAGCTGATTTTAAAAGGTGCTGACAGCTCAAAAATTTCAGAAGCAGGATTTGAAAACGGATACAAAACCCTTGCAATGGACGGAATAGACAAGGTTAGAAAAGGCCTTACTACTCCAGAAGAAGTGTTAAGGGTTACAATGGAGGGATAAATGCCTGAATTTACATGTATCTGTCTTAATACCGGCGGAAGAAAAGTAAAAATAAACATAAATGCAGTGTCTGAAACAGAAGCTGCCACAAATTTAAAGAGCAGGGGATTTACTGTAATTGAGGTAGAAATAAATTCAGCTTCAAATCCTTTTATTTTTTTATCAAGGGTTAAAAGAAAGGAAGTAATTTTATTTTTTACCATGTTTGCAACCCTTTTAAAATCTGATGTTTCCATTTCAGAAGCTGTTGGAATTTTGGAAGATCAGGCCGAATCTTTAGCCATGAAAAAAATTTTGGGTAATTTGCGTGAAAGAATAGAGGCCGGAGGTTCTCTTAGCGAGGCAATGGAAGAAAATGAAAAAGTATTTACAAAAATGGGTGTAAATATGGTCAGAGCAGGCGAGCTTGGCGGAATTTTGGATGTTTCCCTTGAGCGTGTTGCAAAGCATCTTGCGGAAAGTGCAGCTTTAAGATTAAAAATGATTTTATCCCTTATGTATCCTTCAATTATTCTTGTTGTAGCTCTTGTTGTTGTAATTTTTCTTGTTGTTTTTGTAATTCCTAAATTTGCAACAATTCTTGGAAGCGGCAAACTTCCCCCAAATACCAAGTTTCTTCTTGATTCATCTGATTATCTTCAGAATAACTGGAAAAAAATTTTAATTGGTATTTCCGGATTTTTTTGTTTTGTTATTGTTCTTTTTAAAAATGAACAGACAAAACCATACATTGATAAATATGTTTTAAAGGTTCCGGTTATTGGTCCTGTTTTAAGATTTGGTGCAATTGTAAGATTTACAAAAACAATGGCAGCTCTTCTTGGAAGCAGCATAAATCTTGTTGATGCATTAAAAGCCTCTGGTGAAACAATAGAAAACAGAGCTGTAAATTCAGTTATAGAAAATATGACCACCAAGGTTTTATCCGGCGAATCTCTTTCTTCAGCTTTGGAAAACAATAAAATTTTTACTCCAATGACAAAAGCTCTAATTAAAATCGGAGAACATTCAGGACTTATGGATCAATCTATGAATACAGCCGGAGAGCTTCACGAAAAAATGCTTGAAGATAAAATTGCTAAAATGAGTGCCATGATTGAACCAATGCTGATTATTGTTCTTGGGGTAATTGTCGGATATGTGGCCTGGGGTCTTATTTCAGGGATGCTTGCCATGTATACCGGTGCTGTATAAATTTTTTAAAATTTGAAAGGAATTACTTTAATGAAAAAATTAATAGTTTTAATTGCTGCATCTTTAATTTTTTTTGGAGGATGCTCAAAAAAAAAGGATGAAAACACAATTGTTTCGTTTAAGGACGGCACACTTTCTTTTGTTAATCTTATTGCACATTCAGAGGAAATGAAAAAAATAAAGGTTTTTTCCAAAAAAGATTTAGCTTTAGATGATGTTCTTGAACATGCTGTAAATATGGAAATGATAATTAAGGAAGGAATTGAAAAAAAACTTCACTTAAATCCTGAATTAAGAGCAAAACTTCATATGCAGATGGCATCAGTTTTTCTTGAAGCATTAAAAAATGAACTTGTTCCTGAAATTAAAAGGGATTCAATTTCAGATAAAGAAGTAAAAGAATATTACATGGCAAATAAAACATCCTATGACCAGCCGGATAAATACAGTTTTTATCTTATAAAATCACTTGACGGAGAGAATTTGGAAAAACTTGTTTCTCAATTTGAAACAAATGAAATTACAATTGATATTGTTAAAAAAGACCATGAAACTGAGTTTAGGTCAAAATCAAATATTTTGTTTTTAGACCCTGTTTTAAAAGATACTCTTGAAAAATCTGGCGAAAAAAAAATAAGCAGTCCAATTGATTATAAAAACAGCAGATATCTTGTTTACATAGATGAAATAATCAAGGGAAAGCCTTGTGATTTTGAAAAAAAGAAAGAGTACATAAGAAATGATGTTTTGTATTCAAAATACAAAAAAGCATGGCAAAATACCTATGAAAATTTAAGGGAAAAATATGGTGTTGAAATTGATACTGCCTCATTTGAAAAATTAAAAAAGGAATTTGAGGAAAAAAAATCATGAAAAAAGTATTTTTTTTGATGTTTATTTTTCTTCTTGTTCACGCATCTGCATTTGCTCATTCAACAGCAGGAAGGATAAAAACAGATCTTAAAAAAACAAATCCAGGAATTGATGATTTTGCTTATTTTAGTGAGCCTTATGTTACTCATCATTTGTTTTTTGAGCAAACAAAAGACAGCAAAAAAAGATGAGATTTTTTCTTAAGGAATTTAAAAATATAAGAATTGAAAATAGAAAGGCTTTTATTGAGATTGTGGTTCTTGACATAAAAAATCATTCAACTTTTCCACATACCCTTGAATTTGAAAGGGATAAATCAGGCATCTGGTATTTTAATTCATCAGATAATGAAAAGATCAAGGTTTTTACCTATGTTGCAAAGGGTTCATATTATTACAATAAATATATTTTACCTGTAAGTTCTATTGGTTTGCTGCTTTTTGCAGGGTTTTTTATTTTTATTAAATTTAAAAGAAAAAAACTGGAAAATTAAATGGTTGAAATCATAAGAAAGCTTATATTTGCTGGAATTGCAGCAGAACTTATTGCTGGAAACAGCGAAGAAATAGGAAAGCTTTTTGATGAAACTGTTGAATATTCAAGGATGATTGCAACATCAGGCGATCTTCGTTCTATTTCTCAGATGCTTGATTATCATTATTTGAAAAAAGGAAGGTATCCTGATGAAAAAATTTTTTCCCTGTGGTTTAAAAAAAATTTTAAGGAAAATAATTTAAAGGAAAATTTAAAAGATCATTGGGGGAATCCTTATATTTATGAAACAAAGGATAATTTAAGGGGATATGTGCTTGTTTCAATGGGAGCTGATAAAATCTTTGGAACAAATGATGATCTTGTTGCAACAGGGCCTTGAACAAAAAAGGGGGTAAGATGAATCTTGGTGTTTTGTCACAGTCATTTGAAAAAACGTCTGAAAACAGTAAACAAGGGCTAAAACGAAAGTTTTTTGTAAATAGTAAAATTCAGTTTTCGCGTTTATTTAATCTTATTCTTTTTCAGATTATTTCATTTGCATCAATTCTTGTTACAGGATCATGGATTCTTTTTTTTAAAATTGACCAAAGAGTTACAATGCTTAAAGAGCCTTTGATTGTAAAAACAATGATAATATTTCTTATAGTTTTGAATCTGGGTGTTTTTATCTGGTCTGTGCTTTTTTTAAGGTCTGTTGCAGGTCCTGTGAAAAAAATTCAGATAATTTTAAAAAATATTGCAGACGGAAATGTTTTGGAAGAAGAAGTTAAATTCAGGAAAAATGATTTTTTTACAGAAATTCTTCCTGATTTGAATGCTGCTATTAAAAAAATTAATTCATATAAAAAATAAGAATCAGTAAAAAAATGGAGAAGAGAAAATGGGAAGTGTTGTTAATTTGGTAAATAAAACTGAGCATGATGAAGTATTAGATAAAATTGTTGAATTGTACTGGGATTTATTTTGCCACAATGGATATGGTTCAATTAATATTTCCATGAGGTTTACAAAAAAAGACCAGAAAGAAATTGTTGTAGCATACGGAAAAGATTACAGATATCTGGCTTTTTTCCCTGAAGCACTTAAAGAAAATTGATTTTTAGTGAATAAAATTTTGGAACAGTTCATGGAAGAATAAACATAATTTTTAGAGATTCATATATTTTTTGTAAAAAATGTTTGATATATATAACATTATTGTATATATCTTTTTAAAAAAATTTTAATGCAGGGAATAAAATGAAAGCTTTTGATTTAATAGAATCAGTAAAAATTATGTACAATGCAAAACAGCCTCTTTATATATGGGGGCCTCCAGGAGTTGGAAAAAGTTCTGTTGTAAAGCAGGCCGCAGATGATCTTGAAATCGGCCTTGTTGATTTAAGGGCAGTTTTACTTGATCCTGTAGATTTAAGAGGTCTTCCAAGAATTGATGAAAATTATAAAACATCATGGACTGTTCCTGATTTTCTTCCACAGGAAGGTAAAGGGATTTTGTTTCTTGATGAATTAAATTCAGCTCCGGTTCTTGTTCAGGCTGCATGTTATCAGCTTATTTTGGATAGAAAAATCGGGGACTATAATCTTCCTGAGGGCTGGGTTGTTGTTGCAGCAGGAAACAGGGAAACTGACCGTGCTGTTACAAACAGAATTTCTTCTGCTCTTGCAAACAGGTTTACTCATATTGAGTTTGAAGTAAATATTGAAGATTTTGTTAAGTGGGCAATTTTATCAGGCATAAGAAAAGAAGTAATTTCCTTTTTAAGATTTCGTCCAATGCTTTTAAATAATTTTGATCCTTCAAAAAACGAAAAAGCCTTTCCAACTCCAAGATCATGGGAATTTGTATCTGAAATTTTAAACCAGAATCCGCCTTTAAAACTTCTTAATGAACTTTTAAGAGGAACAATAGGCGAGGGTGCTGCTGCTGAGTTTTCTGGATATCTTCGTGTTTTTGAAAATGTGCCAGATATTAATCATCTCATAAAAAAGAGAATTAAATGGATACCTCCACATGATGACCCAGGTTTATTGTATGCTGTTTCACAGGTTGCGGCTTCAAAGGCTGAACTTTTTGAAATAAAAGAAATTATGGATTTTGCATGCTGCATGCCAAAGGAATTTGAAATTCTTACAATGCGGGATTCAATTAAAAAAAATAATGCAATAGTTGAAACTGAATTTTTTTCAAACTGGGCAAAAGAAAATTCGGAGCTGTTTTTCTAAATGGATTCAAAACTTAAAATATTAAGGGCAAAAACAAGGCTTATATTAGATCATCCTTTTTTTGGGAATTTATGTTCAGGCCTTGTTTTTATGGAAGACAAGTCCTGCAAAGGTATGTGGACAGACGGAAAATACTGCGGATTTAATCCTTTTTATGTTGAATCTCTTCATTTTGACGAGCTTACAGGCCTTATGGGTCATATTGTTCTTCACAGAGGACTTTTACACCATAAAAGAATGAAAACAAGGGATAAAATTTTGTGGAATGCTGCATGTGATTACTCTGTAAACTGGATTCTTCTTGAATCCGGGTTCAAACTTCCAAAGGAAATCCTTGTTAGAGAAGATTTAAAAAATCTAGATGCTGAAAAAATTTATGAAATCCTTTTAAGAGAAAAAAACGAAAAAGAAGAAAAAGGAAAAGGCGAAAACAGCGATAAGGGTAACAGTGAAACAAACGAAACAGATGAATCATCCTATGACAATCTTTCTTTTTCAGAAAACAATGAAAATAATGAAAAAGAAGACGGAAAAGAAATGGAAGAAGATGAAAATTCTGATTCATCCGAAAATGAAAGCAATGCAGATAATATGCCTCAATTTACCGGAGAAGTCAGAGAACCTGAAAATAATGATAAAAACGACAATAATGACCATGATGATTATTTTGATATTCATTTAAAAGAACTTTTAAATTCAAGCCTTAGAGAAGGATCAGTTCCAGACAGCCTTAAAAGAATGGTTCAAAAATTTTTAAACCCAAAACTTGACTGGAAAAATCTTTTGGAAAGGTTTTTGAATACTTCTGCAAAATCAGATTACACCTGGATTCCTCCAAACAGGCGTTTTGTCCATTCCGGGCTTTATCTTCCTTCAATGAAAAGCAACTCAATAGAAGATATTGTTCTTGTAATGGATACTTCAGGAAGTATTACCGAAGGTGAACTTGAGATTTTCATATCAGAGCTTGGAGGTGCACTTACTGCCTTTGAAGGGGAAATTGTTGTAATGGGCTGTGATGCACAAGTTAATTATGCAGAAAAGTTTAAAACTTCTGAGCTTCCTTTAAGGTTTCCTTTTGCAGGCGGTGGAGGAACTGATTTCAGGCCTCCGTTTAAATGGGCAGATGAGAATTTATCAAATATAAGGTGTCTTGTTTATTTTACAGATCTAAATTCTTCAAGATATCCGGATAAGCCTGATTATCCTGTTTTGTGGGTTACAAATAATGACAATATATTTAAAAAGCCTCCTTTTGGAGAAATAATTAATATTAACTATTGAGGTAAAAATGGAAATTAACTGGAAAATTTTAAAAAAAAGAGGTTATTTCAGACCTGTTCTTACATACTCAATCAAACTTTCCAAAGAAGAGTGCGAGCTTGGTATTTCTTCATTAAAAATTGATACAAAAATTTTAAAACCCCTTAATTCATGGGAAAGTCATTGTTTTCCGGATAAAAATGAAAGAGCTGGTAAATTTGATGATAAAACATATGAAATATCAACTCCTTCATTTAAAAATCCTTTATTAAACGGTAGTCTTGTACTTTGCTGGAAGGATGGAAATTCTTATCCTGAAGTAAAAAAAGGATTTGAAATTATAAGAAATATTATGGAAAAAGAAATTATGAGAGCTCAGGAAAGCCTTCCGATTTGTGAATCAGGTGAAATTTTTGTTTCTTCTTCTTTCAAGAAAAAAACAGCTCCTGCATTTGCTGCCGAAAGATTTTTAAAGGCTGCGTGCATGTAAAAATTGAGTGTAATCTGGATTGATCCTTTCATATTTTTAATTAGTGATTGGCAGAAAACGAGACTTTTTTGTTCAGTTCAAGGAAGATGAGAAATTTAACCTTTAGAACACTATGAATCAGTCAGAGGCAAACCGATTTAACAGGCTTTATGACCTGCATTAAAGATCTTTCAAACTTCAGTGAAGATGGTCACTTTTACATTGCCATATGAGCTCAGAGAACTTGTATGGCAAAATCAAAGTCTGTTTTTTCTGCTTTATTCAAATGTGCTTCAGGTACTTTAAAAGATTTTGGAATAAATCCAAAATTTGTAATTTTCAGGTATAGGTAAAGTAATACAGGAAAAAGAAAATACAGAACCCTTAAAGGCGAAGCTTTTACCAGGCTTGCTTACAGCGATACTTTTCAAAAAAGAAGATATTTTTTTTATATATAAAGAATTATTCTAAAAGAAACAGGGCTTGTCACACTCTGGATAGATTGTGGCTTCCTGAGGCCGCACAATCTATCCTTATTCGTTGTGAGATAAATTTCATTTATTTTTTTAAAACCATTTATCAAATATTTTTTGGAGACTGCCGTTTTTTCGCATTAAGTCAACCGCATCAGAAATATTTTTTGCGGTATCATCTGGAAAATTTAATCCTGTGGCAATACATACGCTTGTTGGATCATCAATTGCTGGGCCTACTTGTAAATCGTTTTTATCTTTTCCGAACTTTTTCCAGGTATACAAACAAATTATATCCGAATCAGCAATGGTATCAAATCGCTTATGTATCAGCTTGGTTATATTTTTATCGGCACTCTCTGCTCCGCTATCAATTTTTTCTAGACCTAACTTTTCAAGCACCGGAATGATTGCATGGCCAAATACGACACCGACTTTTTTGTCTTTAATTTCATCAATAGATTTTATTGGTGAGATCCTGCCATATGAATAGAGACGATATTGTGTTTTTATTAATTCCGCTACCCATTTAAATTTCTCTTCTCGAGCTTCTGTGCGTGAAAAAGGGATAATAGCGACTAAGTCATTGGGTGTTGCTTTTTCTAAAGTGTACTGTGCACGTTTCCAAGGGATATTGAAATTGAACACAAAGTTAGGTGCCCCGTATTTTGTGGCTTCATTAAGGATCTCAACTGCAATTCCAGTCGCCTGGTTATCAACGGTTCCGCAAAACGGCATGGCTTCAAGTCCGTACACTGTCACTGTTTTGGCAAAAATATTGGTAGTGAATAGCAATTGTGCCATAGATATCAAAATAGCAAAAATAACTTTTTTCATAACAATTTCTCCTTTGTTGATGCCATCTTATCTGCACCTTTGAATGTCTGTGAAAACATCTCAAAGATTGGAATGGCAGTTGTTATTTGTCTATCAACAGCGTGCTGACATATAATGCTGAACTTAATAAATAAATTATTGTGTTTAATATCTGATGCTTTTTTAAAATATGGAAATTAATCAAATTAGTTTAGACTAAAGCTTTTTTAACAATTTTTTCAACAATTTTTTCATATGAAAGTCCAAAAAGTTCTTCAGTTGAAAGAAGATTTATAAGGCTGTTATTCCATTTGATATTATTTTCCTGAACATTATTTTTAATTCTTTCAAGCTTTCCTCCAAGGGCCCTTGTTTTAAGATAAAGGGGTACTTCTTTTTTAAATCCTATTTCTATTGAAAGAAGATATTCTATTCTTTTATGTTCACCAGCACCTTCTTTTGCAGCAGCTGGAATTACAAGAATTGAACGCCCGTCTTTCTGGCCTCTTCCGATAAATACATTTCCTTCACGTACAATTATTTTTTTAGTGCCTTTTAAGGTGTTGTCAGTATCTGCACGGGAAGCAATGTTTTTTAATGTCCCTGATTTTTCTAAAACTGATATTTTTGTTGAATCAACAGGTTCTCCAAGTAAATTAAGATCATCAATTTTGTAGAGAACATATCCTTTAATTTTTTCAACAACTTCCTGGATATTTTTAATTACCATAAGATTTTGGGGAGTTATCTGGTCAAAAGAAATATTTGAGGATAAAAGTGCATCAAATACAATACCTGATGGTTTTTCTGAAATTCTGCTTGTTCCTACTGTAACTGTTTTTGCCTGGTGTTTTATTGCATCAATTGGTCTTGAAAGAAGATCGCATGCATTTGAAAGCATTGAAATAAGTTTTCCAGTCATATTTGCAGGAGTGCCTTTTACCTGAAAATCCATATCAAAGTCAGAAGCATTTAATCTGCCGTAAAGATAATTTAAAAGAAGCACTAAGTCTGAAGTAAAGTTTGAAGGCAGAATTGAAAAAAAGTTTTTGCCTTTTTGTTTTTTTCGAAATTCTTTGTAAAAGGATGCTATTGACTCCTTAAATTCCTTTTCAAGTATTACTTCAAATAATTCTTTATTCTGGGAAACAAGTGAATTAATTGTTTCTTCAATTTTAATTTTTTGATTGAAAAAAAACTTTGAATCTTCATTGATTGACTTTGCAGCATAATATCCCCATAAATGTCCTGCAAGGGTTATAAGAACTGGAGAAAGATTTTCACCTGCATTTGGAATTTTAATTACAGCATCTGAATCATTGTCAAATCTTGAGTCATTTTCATCACCAAAAACAATTGTTGTAGATTTGTGTGCTTTAAAAATTGCATTGTCCTTTACAATATCAGAAAGAACAGACTCCCTTGCACCTGCTGCACATACAAGAATAAGAGGTTCTGATGAAAGGTCTATATGCTTTTTATCTTCAACATAATCCGATGAAATAGTTCTGTAGCATAATTCACTCAGTTTGATCCTGATTTCGTCTGAAGCTGTTTTATTTGGACCGCTTCCAACTGATGCCCAATATGTTTTTTTATAGGCATTATCTTGTGCTGCTGTTTGAATTTCCTCTTTTTTTGATAATATTTTTTTCATTAATTGAGGAAGAGAGGAAAGCTTTTCAAGTTCATTTGAAATAAATGATTCATCTCTCATATTTAAGATATCAGCAAGATAAAGTCCAAGAAGAGCTCCTGCAGTAACCTGGGAATAAAATGCCTTGGTTGAGGCAACAGACATTTCAATATCCCTTCCTGTACTGGTATATAAAACTCCGTCAACTTTAAATGTAATGTCAGAATCTCGTCTGTTTACAATGGCCATGGTTTTTGCACCTGAGTTTTTGGCCATGTCTATACTTTTATTTGTATCAGTTGTTGTACCTGATTGGGTAATTGCAACAACAAGAGAGTCTTCCATTGAGTTTTTGCTGGTTTCATCAAAAATAAATCCGCTAAGTTCAGAAGATTTTAGGGCACAAATCTGTATATCTTTTGTATTTAGATAAAAAGATACCATAAATGAGCTTGCATTCGCTGCTATTCCTGCGGTTCCCTGGCCTATAAAAAATATTCTTTTGATTTTTTTATCCAAAAAAGCTTTTTTAATTTTTTCTGGGAAAATAAATTCGTCAAATACAACTTTTTTGGTATTTTTTTCTAAATTTGTAAGTTTCCATCTTCCCTGAATTGTTTTTGCAACAGAAGATGGAGATTCAAATATTTCTTTTAAAAAGAAATGATCAAAATTCTGTCTGTCAACATCTCTTGTGGTGATTTCTGTTTTTTGGAGCAAGGATTCATCTACAACTATTTTGTCACCTGAGTAGGTAAATGAAGTAATTCCTTCAAATTTATTTTTTGCTGAATCATCAAGAATCAATATTTGCCCGTCATATTTTTCGCCTTCAAGCTTATAATAGTCCTGGGTTCTTTCAACAAAACCATAAACTTCAGATGCTATTGTATATGAATCGTCTGAAATTCCTACAAAAACAGCTTGTCCGCTGCCTTTTTGTGCAAGAAATATTTTGCCGGGGCTTAAATCACTCTGCATTAAAATTGCGTGGGATCCCTTAAAATCACTTACTGCAAGCCTGAAAGCTTCTTCAATTGAATTGCCTTCACTGTAGTATTTTGAAATTTGGAGAGGAATAATTTTTGTATCAGTTGTTATATTTTCAGGTATTATATCAATGCTTTTTTCAAAATTGTCTCTAAGTTCACGATAGTTGTCTATGTCGCCGTTAAGACAGGCATGAATAAGACCTGAAACATTTTTTTCTCTGTTTTTTGTAAAATTGTCTAGTGGATGGCAGTTAAGCTGTGAAATTTCTCCAACAGAGGCCCATCTTGTATGGGCTCCAGTTGTTGCATTTAAAAAATCAGTTTCTGAGGCAGCTTTTAAAATAAAATCATTTTTTATCTGATTTCTTATAAAGGAAATATTGTCGCCTAAAGCTCCTGTTTCAGCTGCATATTTATAGGTAAAAACAATTGTAGTGAGATTTTTTTCCAGATTTTTATCAATGGTTATTTTATAGTTTTTCAGTTCAGTTAAATTTTTTCTGTGGTTAAATATCTGCTCAAGTGAGTCTTTGTACATTTTTTGAAGGAAATTTTCATATTCCTGATTTTCATAAGTAATAAAGACAGAGATTCCTGCTGAATCCCTGCCTCTTACTTCAAGAATATTTATACTGTTTAAAACAGTATTTATTTTTCTATAAAATGAAACGGCCTTTGGATTTATTGTATTTTTACTTAAAATTTTTATTTTATCTATATTTTCAAGTATTTCTTTATCTATTGTCCATTGTGCATCTTTTATTTTTTCAAGTATTTCTACAATTCTTAAGGCTTGGTCAGGTTCAAAAATTCCAAGTTTTTTGTGTATAATTTCTGACTCACTAGTCAAAAAATTTTTCATTTCTTTTGAAATTTCAGTAAAAGCTTTAATTGAATCTTCGTTTATGAAAAGCAGTGAAAAAAAAGAATCATTTTTTAAAGATCTTGAAAGTTCCAAAAAATTTGAAGCATTTTCAATGCCTGAAAGATAAGTATTTGGATTTTTATTTTTTTCAATTTCTGAAAAATTATTTTTTTTTATTTCATTGAATAAATTATTTATTTCATTAATTTTTACATTTGTCTGGCAATCGTTTGAATATAAAGTCTTAAAACTTATTATTCCAGATAATCCGCAGTTTAGTGTTAAATATTGAACCGGGAAAAAAACAATGCAGCGTTCATAAATAATGTTCTTTTTGGGTTTAAATAAAAAAACAGGCATTTTCAGGAGTTTAAAAAATTTTTGTCCAATGCTTTTCATCTGCTCAGGCATAAAATTCTCCGTTTAAATTTTTTCGTAGAGTTTAAGAACTTTGTCTTTGGTCATTATATTTTTCCAGTTTTTTCCAAGGGCATTTTCCCACAATGGATCAAGACCAAGGCAAATATCTGCCATTTTTTCAAATTGCTGCTGGCTGAGATCTTTAGTTATTTTAACTGGAAGTTCAATTTTATGTTTATCCATCATTTTTTTGAATTTTTCAACACCTTCTGGATAAAATTCTTCTAGCTGATTAAATGCAAAGCAGTTTCCTATTCCGTGCTTTACTCCAAGAACAAATGCAAGGCCGTATGAGAGTGCATGGCAGGCACCAACTTGGGAATATGCAATTGACATTCCTCCAAAATATGATGCCATCATCAGCTTTTCGTCTGAATCGGGGTGGTCTTCAAGAAATACCTGCTCACATAAGGACTGTGATTTTTCTCCGTATGCCCTTGCAAATTCATTTATATATGTTCCTTCAAGTGCTTCAATATTATGAACAAAACAATCCATGCCTGTATAAAACCATTGATCCTTTGGCACATTTCTAATAAGCTCAGGGTCTAGTACTACCTGGTCAAAAACAGTATAATCAGAATTAAGTCCAAGTTTTCTTACAGGGCCTGTTAATACACAGGTTCTTGAAACCTCGGCACCTGTTCCTGAAAGAGTGGGGACCCCAACTTTATATACCCCTGGATTTTTAATAAGATCCCATCCCTGATATTCATGGGAAGGGCCCTCATTTGTAAGCATAAGAGATACTGCCTTTGCCATATCCATTGTACTTCCTCCGCCAATTCCAATTATTCCGTCTGGAAGAAGATCAGAACTGTTTTTTATTTTGTCTCTAATCTGGTCAACATATGAAGTTTTTGGCTCATATGTAACATCAATAAAAATCAGTTCGTCATTATCTTGGAGCGGTATTTTTTTTACTAATTTGCTTTCCTTAAAAACATGATCAACAAGAAAGACCATTTTTTGGGACTTGATCCTTTTTTCTTTTAAAATATCGTCAAGCTGATCAAAACAGCCATGACCAAACACAACCCTTGAGACCTGCTTAAAATTTCTAGGCATGATATTTTCCTTGTTTTAAATGTTTAGGCTTTTTTTCAGAGCTTTTGCTCTTTTTTCCATTTCTTCTTCACTCCATGAAAGTTTTATGAGTATTGAAATGGTTTTTTTCATGATTTCATCAGATTTTTGAACTTTGACCAAATCAGGATTAAAAAGATCGCAAAATTCAGTTTTGTACAAATTGGTTTTTTCTTTAAAGTGGTTCCAGTTTTTATAGTAGTGCCAGTTGTTGGCATACCAGTAAAATGATCCGTCAACATTGTTTTTATTTAGGTTTTCAATAATTTTTTTTGCTGCATTTTCATCTTCTGCAAAAAAAGATAAAAATCCTCCATTATCACCTTCTTTATCAATTATTTTTCTTGGTTCAATGTATTTGAAATTTTCTAGTTCATCTTTAAAAATTTTTTTATTTTTTCTTTGAATGGAAATGATTTCGTCAAGACGTTCAAGCTGGGCTACTCCAACTGCTGCATTAAGTTCGCTTATCCTGAAATTTAAACCTGGAAAAGGGTGTGTTTCTTTTCCTCTGTCATTTCCTATATGATCGTGGCCGTGATCAGAAAAGGCATGGGCTTTTTCGTAAAGTTCTTTGCTGTTTGTTATAACAGCACCACCTTCTCCGCAGGTAATTGTTTTTACAAAATCAAATGAAAAGCAGCCCATTTCACCAAATGTACCTGCATAATTTCCGTTTAGGGAAGCTCCAACAGCCTGGCACGCATCTTCAATAAGTATTAAATTGTTTTTTTCGCATATTTTTTTAATATTTTCTATATCTGCCATTGATCCGCACATATGAACAGGCATTACAGCTTTGGTTTTTTTTGTAATTTTATTTTCAATTGAATCAGGATCAAGACAAAGTGTTTTGTCAATATCTGAAAATACAGGGATAGCACCTGCTGCAATTATTGCTTCAATTGTTGCAACAAAGGTAAATGGAGGAACTATTACCTCATCTCCCTTACCTATATTACAGCATGCAAGTGCAATGGAAAGGGCAGCAGTTCCGCTTGAGCAAAGATGGCAAAATTTCGCATTAAGTTTGGAAGACAGGTTTTTTTCAAATTCTAAAGCCTTCCAATGACCTTTTCTCAAACCGTCAAAATTGTAACGCATGAGAATTCCTGAATCGAGAACATCTGAAACATGCTTTCGTTCTTTGTCTCCAAATAATTCAAAGCCAGGCATTATGCCTCCTTAATTTTTATTTATGAAAGATGACTGAAATAGTTTGCTATTAATCTTCTTGCAAATTCTGAAGATTTAGTTCCAATATACTCACCATGGCCGATGAGTACAGAAAAAATAATTGCTTTGTTAGAATCTCTTTCGATTGCATAACCCGAAAACCAGTCATATTTTATTGATCTGGAATAATCTGAAATTGAGCCGGTCTTTCCGCCAATTATCAGATTTTTCATGGTTTTGCCTTTTCTGTAAGAAATGAATGAATTTTTTGCAGTACCTGTCTTAACAGTTCTTTCCATCATTAAAGAAATATTTTTTGCTGTAGTTTCTTTGATTACTCTTGTTTTTGGAGAAGAAATATTTTGATACCTTATATTTTGTTTGTCATCAATTATTTTTTCCACAAGTTTTGGGTTTATATAAAACCCTTTGCTAACCACAGGTAAATTTAAAAAAGCGGCATGAAGAACTGAAATTTTTGTTGTGTCATTAAAACCGCTTGCAATTTCGGCCCAATTGTATTTGCTGTCACTTATTTTTACAATGCCTGTGTTCAAAGGAAAGTCAGTATCTGATTTTTGGTTTAAAAGGAAAGTGTTTGAATACTTAATTAAATTGTCTTTTTGAAGATCAAAAAAACCAATTTTTCCAAAAACCGGATTTACAGATTGTGCAAAAGCGTCTTTGAGTTTTATATAGTTTGTGTACTTTGTCATTTTATTTGAAAGCTGCCTTTTGTAGAGGGTATATTTTCCTCCATTAAAGGTCATGGTTTGGTTTGGGGTGTAGCCTTTTGTTTCTATTGCTGCTGCAGTTGAAATAATTTTAAAAAGGCTTGCTGCCGGATATAAGTTTTTCGTACACGGGGCTATATTTTCTAAGGGAGAAATATCATAGCCTTTTAAGCCAATTATTTCTCCTGAATTAGGATCTGCCACGGCAAAACATATCACTTTTGGAGCACCAAGACCGCTGTTTAGGGCGTCTTTTATTTCGCAGTCAAGATATTTTTGGAGTTTTTCTTTTATAGTTGTGTGGAAAACAATGGTTTCGTTTTCAAGTTTTGAAGTAAAATATTGGCTGGTAAATTCTGATTCAGGCACATTTTTAAGAATATTTCTGATTTGTTCTTTGGAAATAATTTCTGCTTGCTTCGGAATATTTTTTTGTTCTTTATCTGAATCATAGTAAAAAAATAAAAAAATCAGTAAAAAAATAAAAAAAATCACTAAAAGAAATTTTAGAAGTTTTTTCCAATTTTTTTTACTGTTTTTTTTGTTCTTAAAATATTTATTGCCTTTATTATATTCGTACATTTAATACTTTAAAAAACCTTTGGGATTATTTTGAAATTATTTTTATGTCATTAATATCAAAAAGAGATTCAAAACCTTCATTATTTGATACTCCAACTTTACGCTTGAGTGGAATATGTCTTGTAACTATTCCGCTTCCGTTTGGTGTTTCTACTTCTTCTCCTATTTCAGGAAGTCCTCTTCTTAAATATTTGTATGTTTCATTTTCATAATGAAGACAGCACATAAGCCTTCCGCAGACGCCGGAAATTTTTGTCGGGTTAAGTGACAAACCCTGAACTTTTGCCATTTTTATGGAAATTGGCTCAAAATTTTCCAAATATGAAGAACAGCAGGTAATTCTTCCGCATCTGCCAACACCTCCGCAGAGTTTTGCTCTGTGGCGGATTCCAACCTGTCTCATTTCTATTCTGATGTGATATTGTCTTACAAGAATTTTAACAAGCTCTCTAAAATCAACCCGTCCGTCAGCTGTAAAAAAGAAAGTCAGCTTTTTTGCGTCAAAAGTGCTTTCAACCTTAAAAAGATTCATTTCAAGGTCAAGCAGTTTTACCTGCTCTGAGCAAAAATTAAATGCAGCTTTTTCAAGCTGAATATTTTGATCTATTGTTATATTGTCTTCATCAGTTAAAATTCTTAATACTGATTTTATTTCCTGTTCTTCAGGATTATATTCCTTTAATACAGGCGGATTTATAACTCTTGCAACACCAAGACCCTGTTCAGTTTCAACAATGACCATTGCTCCCTGAGCAAGATCTTCAATTGATGTTTCAAAATCGTATATTTTTCCGGCTGGTTTAAATCTTACTCCGGTTATTATTTTTTTATTTTCATTCATTAATTGCTGCCTGAATTTTTAAAAGTGATGACTTAATTAAAATTTTTGTATTTACATTTCCTTTAAGTCTTTGATTAGCTGAATATATTATTTCAATTATTTTATGCAATTTTTTATTGTCAATTTTTTTATAGTTTTGTGCAATAAGTTTTTTTGCCTGATCTGTATATATATGATTTGCTGAATTTTTTTCTGTTAAAAGATCTCTGAAAAAAAACAGCATATATACAAAAAAAATTTCAGCATTTTTTTTGCCTGATAAATAATCACCTGCAAAACAGATCATATTAAAATTTTTAAAATTTTGTGTAAAAAGTTTTAAAAAAACAGAAGATATTAAATCAATATCTTTTTTTTGTGAATCTGACTCTTTTGCTATCTGATCAATTGAAAAAAAATTTGTTTTATCAGAGTCATTTTTTATAATTTCATTAAATCTGAACAATTGACATCTTGATCTTATGGTTTTTAAAACAGATGTCAAATCAGGTGCTGTAAGTATAAAATGTGTATTTGAAGGCGGTTCTTCCATCATTTTTAAAAGAGCGTTGCCTGACTGCAGATTTAATAAAGATGCATTTTCTATAAGTACAATTCTTTTTCTGGCTTCGTATGGTTTTAATGAGAGTTTTGCTTTAAGCTGCCTTATCTGATCTACCTTGATCTGGCTGCCGTCTGCTTCAATTATTATAAAATCTGGATAAATATTTTCCTTTATTCTTTTGCAGTTTTTGCAAGTTGAGCAAAAGAAGAACTTATTTTCTTTATTTTCAATGCAGTTTAAGGCCATTGCCAAATTTTTTGCAAATTCTGTTTTAGTGTTTTTGTCAGGTCCTGCAAAAAGCATTGAAGGGGCAAGAGCCCCCTTTTTTATAATATTTTCAAAACATTCAGTTATAAAATCCAAATTTATATCCAAAGCATCTGTTTTTTTAACAGAATTTTAGTTCATTGTGTCAACTCTTTCTTTAAGCTCCTTGCCGCATTTGAAAAAAGGCAGTTTTTTTGGCGGAATTTTTACCTTTTCACCTGTTTTTGGATTTCTTCCTGTGTAGCTTTTATATTCTTTTATATAAAAACTGCAAAGGCCTCTTATTTCAACTCTTTCTCCCTGACCAAGAGCGTCTGTCATTGAATCAAAAAAAATTCTTACTATTTCAGATGCTTCACTTTTAGTAAGATTTGCTTCTTTTTTAAGTTGTGAAATCAACTCAAGCTTATTCATATTACCTCCAGGATAAATTCTTTAAAATCAGATGAATTACATAAATGCACTGCAGGAATAAGTCAAGGAATGATAACAGTCTGGTCTAAAAATTTTATATTGTTTTCATTGACTTCTGTGTAGGCATATCTTCCAAGAATATCGATTTGAACAATAACTTTCATTTTCCCAGCCTCTTTTTCAAATATTCCCTTGACCCCTGCAAGAGGGCCTTGTTTTATAATTACTTCTTGTCCTTTTTTGAAGCCTTTTCCTGTATAAATTTGTTCCCTTGAGGCAGAAAAAAGTATTAAAGACTCAATTGTTTCATTTTTTACAGGAACTGCACCGTTTTTTGTTCCAATAATATCTACAGCACCTGTTGTTTTTAAAATTTTAAGCCGGTGTTCAGGTGTAAAATCACTTTTTACAAAAAGATAGCCAGGAAACATGGGAACTTCAATAATTTGCCTTCTGTCTTTTCTCTGGCTTAGTTTCATTACCTTTGGCAGAAAAACTTCAATATCTTTTTTTAATAAAAGATCTTTTACAACATTTTCAAATCTGCTTCTAGTATGGAGAACATACCATTTTATTTCTTCAGGATTTTTTGAACTCATTTTTAATACCTAAATTTTATAAATAATTGCTGAACAAAAGATTTATGTTTTTTGGCTGATTAAAATATTTTATTCTGATTCGGAAATTCCAGGGTTAATTCCACCGAAATTTTTCAGATTAATAATAAATGAAACTCTTTTTTCATCTTCTTCTTCAGTATAAAATATCCCTCCATCCCAGCATTGTGAAAAATAATTAAAACCAAATGTTTTTTCATATTCGTTTTTTTCAATATTGTCTTCCATAAAAATTTTTTCATAGGAACAGTGAAGGCTTAATTTTGGTGAAATTGTTAAATCTGTTAAAATTGCTGCAGACTTGTTTTCCTCATGTGAGTACCTGTGTTCGAGCCTAAGCCTTGAACCTTTGTCCGATAGAGCATTTAAAGCAAAATTTCTTTTATTTAGCATATATTTGTAATGATCATATTCTCCGGTAAATTCAAAATTGATGTTTTTTGAAAATGAAATTTTTAAATAAGCCTCAAGAGGGATAAATCTTCCTTCCAAATATTTTTCTTCATCATTATAAATAATTTTATCATCAGCCATATCATAAGTCTGGGAAAGTCTTAGTCTGAATAATTCAAAATAATCATATTTTTTTTCATTTGTTTTTTTTGAAGACGGAAGAATTGTTTTTGCAGTAATTGTCTGGGTAAGTGCAAATTCAATTTCATTTGTTTCTTCTATCCTGTCAAAATCATCAAAATCTGGAAGATCTATTTGATTTTCCCGGGGGATATAATGATAATTTATTTCAGGCAGAATTGTATGTTTAATTTTTTCAATATTTTTGCCAAAAACATTGTATACACGATAAAAAGAAGATGATGATTTTATGTCAAAGCCGTGAATCTGCCTGAAAGAATGCTTTTTCTGATTGTTTTCATTTTCAGGATTATCACTGTACCAAAGTGTTTCATGTATATAAGCTCCGGGTTCGACATATAAATAATTTCCAATATTTAATGGAAGATAAAATTTAGGTGTAAAATTAATTCTTTGTCCTTTTTCACCGCTTATTCTGTGAAAATAATTAAATTCTGAGTCCAATGCTGCCTGAAAAGGCATAAAATCAAAACCTGTTCTTGGAATATAAAAGGAAATTCTTGGAAGATTTTGCACTGTATCTTTTTTTGCATTGGTTTCCCTGATAATAAGGTCATCCATCCATAAAAATTCTGTTTCCAGTAAATTTTTTCCAAAATACTTTGAAGAAAAAATTCTGTTTGTCCTTTTTGTTTCATCATCAGGGTCAATGTTTCTGCCAAAATTTTTTTGAAAGGCTTTTTGGGTAAAATCATATCCTAAATAGCCTTTATCAAAATCTGTGAGATAATAGGGATCACTTGCAATATCAAGATCAATACTTGTTTTAAACCCTGAATCTGAAAAAAAATCTGATTTCATCCTGAACCAGAATCTGTCTTCTTTTTTTTCAGGCAAATTTGAATCATTGAAAAGATAAGGATCATTATTTATCTGATCAAACATAATCTGTGAAAAACCCTGTGCAAAATGTTTGTATCTAAATTCTAATCCTGTTCTGTCATTTCTTTTTTCAATAAAATTATAATACATTGTCATGTCAGCCTGATCTGAAAGGACAAGGTAAAGGGGTTGATTATAGTCAAGACCGTATTTACTTGAATAATCTATCTGGGGGGCAAGAAGGCCTGACTGCCTTTTTGTTTTTACAGGGAAATAAAGAAATGGAAAATAAAACAAGGGCCTTTCCATTGTATTAAGTTTTATGTTAAAGGCATAACCGTATCCGTCAATTTCTGCCTTTAATTTTTTTGCTGTAAATTCCCAGTCATTTTGCGGGTTATCGCAGGATGTAATTGATGCATCTTCAAGAACATATGTGTTTTCAGAAATTTTTTCTATTTTTTTGCCTTTTAGATAAAAATTCATGTCATGAATAAAAATTTTGCCTTTTCTTATTATTCCTTTGTGTGTTTTGTAATTAAAAAAAATTGAATCACCAGTAAGTGTTTCGTTTTTTGTTTCAAACAAGGCATTTCCAGTAACGCTGATTATTTGTGATTTCTGGTCAATGTAAACAAAATCTCCTTTTACAAGTTTTTCTTTGCCTTTTAAAATAACATTGCCTGAAGCCTTGAGAGTTTTTAAATTTGTGTTATAGGAAACAGAATCTGCAAAAGCAGTAAATTTTTCATTTTTTTCAAAAAAAGTATTTGAAAAAGCATTCAATTTTAAAAAAAAGAAAAAAATTAAAAAAAATGAGATAAAACCTTTTTTTGCCATATCCTTGCTTTTTTAAAGTTTGAATAATATTTTAAAAGTGGTTCTAACTTGGTAAATCACTTTTTATCAAGTTTTTTTTCAAAAGAATAGCTATAATAGGGAGGTGTTGTATTTACAGCGGAAAATTAATAACTTTTTGTGGCGGAGAGGGTGCAGGCAAATCAACCCAGGCCAAAAAATTATTTGAATTTTTGAAGAAAAGAAAATTTTCCTGTGTTCTTACAAAAGAGCCTGGAGGAACTGAAATTGGTTTGATGATAAGAAAAATTCTTCTTTCCCCTGAAAATTCTGATATTTTTAATAAGACTGAGCTTCTTTTGTATCTGGCAGACAGAGCAGAGCATTTTCATAAAATTATTGCTCCCTCACTTGAAAAAGGTAAAATAGTCATTTGTGACAGATTTATTGACAGCACCTTAGTTTATCAGGGAAAAGCACGGGGCATGGATTGTGATTTTATAAAATCAGCTCACAATTATATTTTAGGTGATTTTTTGCCTGATCTTACCCTTGTTTTGGATTGCGGGCCAAAATTCGGGCTTGAAAGGGTTGAAACTGATTTGCAAAATGGTGCAAGATCTGTTGATGAATCAAGATTTGACAGTGAAAAGCTTTCTTTTCATGAAAAAATAAGAGAAGGTTTTTTAGAACTTGTTAAAAATAATAAAAACAGCAGATTTTATCTTATAAATGCTGAAAAAACAGTAGAACAGGTTTTTGCAGATATTAAATCAGCAATTTTTGAAAAAGGAATTATTAAAGCTTAATTATGACAAATCTTATTTTTCCATATATCGGGTTTGACAATCCTTTGGTTGAAAAGACAAAAGACTCATCTTTAATTTCTATAAATACAAATAAATTAAGCCTTGATGGTTTGTATTCTGAAATTTATTATATTTCGGAAGATATTTGTGAAAAAATAAAAAGGCTTGAGAGATTATATCTTGAAAAAAGTTATTATGATAAAAATTTTGATTTTTATAATTTTATTTTAAACAAAGAAGAAAACCTTGAAATTCCAGAACAAATAGTTAATGAACTCAAATTTGGAATTTCTTCAATTGGCACTGATAAATCTTTTGAGGAAAAAATTGTTTTTTCAGGGCTTTTTCTTCAACTTTTTGAAAAATATGAGACTGAAAAAAAATCTATTGACTATTCTTTTTTAGAGATTCAAAAAAGAGAAAAAGAAATTTTTAATTATCTTACAAATGAAAAAGATGAAATTAATATAAAAGATGAAAAAGCTTCTGATGGAATTCCTCAGCATTTAATTACAAAAAGACTAATGTCTTGGTTTGAGCTTTATTTTTATCTTGGAATGCCTAGTTTTGAACTTGTTACAGACAAAAGAGATTATATAAATATTCTTTTTGAAACAGGTTTTATTTTGGAAAATCAAAAATCAGATCCAGATGTTTTTTATTTATTGGATTTTGAATTTTTAGTTAATAAAAGTAAATTTTCATTTTTTAAAAATATGTCTTTAAAAAAAAGTGATAAAAGAATTAAAATAAGTGTTTTTGATTCATAAATTTAACCCTTATGTCAAATATAAAAAACTGAGGCAAAACCATTGACAAAAAGAAAAAAGAGGGTATAGCTTCAAATATGTAGCAGCTTTTTGATATATCTTGGAATTATCTTTTTATTTATAATAAATTAAGATGTTTATATTTGGAATTTGGTCTTTTTAAAATTAACTTATTTTATACCTTTGATTTTATAAGTTTTAGCAAAGCAGAAAGCCTGAAGCGATTTGTTTTAGCTGTGCATCAAACTTGAAAATCGTTCAATTTAGGTATAATTTAATTTGTGTTGACACAGGGTTTTTAAAAATTATAAAGAACCCTTTAAAAAGTACCCTAAAAAAAATGGGTCAAAATATAAAATAATATTATAGAAGGAGGAAGGAAGTTATGAGTTTCAATCCAATAGTAGATCAGGATAAGTGTACTGGCTGTGAAGAATGTGTAGATATCTGCCCTGTAGATGTTTATGAAATTGTTGACGGCAAATCAACTCCTGTTAATGCAGAAGAATGCGTTGGCTGTGAGAGCTGTGTTGAAGTATGCCCAGAAGGTGCAATTTCAATAGAAGAAGCTTAAAAAATTTCCCCGGAGTTTATTATTTTAGACTTCGGGGTATTTTTATCGGAATTATTGATAATGTTCCGGTTTTGATACTCACCAAATTTTTGTCTGACAATTATGAAAAGCTATGTTGTTGATTCCCTTAATTACAAAGATTTTTTGTCCATAAAAGAAGTTTTAACTAAAAAATTTGGCAAGCCTTTTATGGATGAAATTTTTCAAGTTACTATAGATTCTTCTGTTCTTGCTTTTAAACAAAAGGAACATACTGACTGCGGTCCGCACTATTTTTCCTTGTCCTTGGAAAAAAATAAACTTACAGCTGAAATGCTTGTTCGTTCAAAAAAAACCATGCGTTGTTCATGTATGGGATATGCTGATGATAGACAGATTTTATGGCTGATTGGTTTGGTAAATGATATTCTTCAGGAAGCCGGTGTAAAAATTTAAAAGTGATGATTAAATTAAACAATAAAAAAAATATATTTTATTAGTTTTATCCTGACTAATTTTCCGCTTAAAATCTTTTTAAATTTTGAAAGGATAAAAAATGCTTAAAATAGTTCCCTTGGGGGGGCTTGGAGAAATTGGACTTAATATGATGACTGTCGAGTATGAAGACAGCATTATAATTATTGATTGCGGTCTGATGTTTCCTGAAGATTATATGTTAGGTGTAGATATTGTTATCCCTGATTTTTCTTACATAAAAGAAAATATTCATAAAATATCTGCTGTAATCCTTACTCATGCTCACGAAGATCATATTGGAGGTGTCCCTTATCTTTTAAGAGATCTTAATTGCCCTGTTTATGGTACGCCATTTACAATAGGGATAGTCAAGAACAAACTTGAAGATTTTGATACTCCAACTCATTCGGATTTAAGAAAAATTGATATAAATTCAATTCTTGAAATAGGCCCGTTTAAAATTGATTTTGCAAGGGTTTCACATTCAACTATAGATGGTGTTGGAATGATGATTGAAACTCCTGTCGGTCGTCTTGTGCACACAGGTGATTTTAAAATCAATTCTTCTGTTATTAATGACATGTCTACTGATATAAACAAATTTGCTTCTTTTGGTGAAAAAGGCATTTTGTGTCTTTTATCAGACTCTACAAATGTCGAAAAAGAGGGATATACAATTTCAGAACTTGATGTAGGGGAAAGTCTTGAAACCCTTATATCAGGAAGTCAGGGTAGAATTATTGTGGCTTTGTTTGCCTCAAATGTTGCAAGAATTCAGCAGATAATAAATATTGGGCGTAAATATGGAAAAAAAGTCGCTTTTAATGGCAGAAGTATTGAAACTACAGTAAAAGTTGCAAAGGAAAATGGTTTTTTAAGAGTTCCTGTTGATATGGAGGTCAGCATAGATGAGCTTGGCTACATAAGCAGTTCTTCTGTTATGATTATTACTACTGGAAGCCAGGGAGAACCTATGTCTGCTCTTGCAAGAATGTGTGAAGGAAGCCATAGGCAGCTGAAAGTAAGAAAAGGTGACACTGTAATTCTCTCATCAAAGTTTATACCAGGGAATGAAAAGGCCATAACCCATATAATTAATAATCTTTACAGGCAGGGTGCACATGTTGTGTATGAAAAGATAGCAAAAGTCCATGTTTCAGGGCATGCCCACAGAGAAGAACTTAAGTTGATGTTTAATCTGGTTAAACCAAAATATTTTATTCCAATACATGGAGAATACAGGCATTTATTCCATCATGCAGCTCTTGCAGCCGGAGTAGGGATTCCCCAATCAAATATTTTTCTTGCTGAAAATGGGCAGGAAGTGATTTTCGATAAAAACGGTGGAAGGCTTGGTCAGACTATTGCAACAGGAAGAGTTCTTATTGACGGAAAAGGCATAGGTGATGTAGGTAGAAGTATTTTAAAGGAAAGAAGAGTATTATCAGAAGACGGAATAGCTGTTGTCACAATGATAATTGATGAAGAAACAGGAGCTATTCTTTACGGTCCCGAACTTGAATCAAGAGGTTTTGTTTTTTGTAATGAAACAGGGCATCTTCTCCAGGATGCACAATGTGTTATTCTTGAAATTGTTGAAGATTTAGAGGCTGGAACCCCGAATCGGACAGAAATAATAAAGTCAAGGCTTCAAAAAGCTCTAAGACAGTATTTTTATTTTGCAATCAGAAGGAAGCCTGTAATTATAGTTAAAATAATGGAGGTTTAGTTAATTTTTTATGAAAAGGGAAATTGCAGGTCTTTTTTTATTTTTTTTATCTGTGTTTACCTTTTTGGGGCTTTTAACTTATTCTCCTTTTGATCCATCCTTTAATAATTCTGTTTATGATAGTAATATTAAAAATTACGTTGGAATTGCAGGTGCTTTTTTCTGCGGTTCTTTATTTGATTTTTTTGGCCTTGGAGCAGTTTTTTTACCAGTATTTTTATTTGTCAAATCCTTATCTTTGTTTAAATCAGATTTTAGTTTTTTAGACAGCCCTTTAAGTCTTTTTGGGGGAATAGTTCTTATTGTTTCTGCCGGCTCGCTTTTTATTCCTTTAAATCCTTTGTTAAGTTTGCCTGAATATCCGGTAGTTTCTGGATTTTTAAATGAATTTTTAGGAAAGTATCTTAATTTTACTGGAGCAATAATTTTTCTTATTTTTTTGTTTTTATCAGGCTTTATTGCTGTTACAGGTTTAAGCACAAGTTTTTTTCTAAAAATTCCTGTTATTTTTGCAAAATTAATTGTGAATATAAAAAATAAAATTATGGGCTTCTTTTTAAATCTAAAGCAAAAGATTAAGTTTAAAAAAAAAGTCAAATTAAGTATTCCTGAAATTTCCGAAAATAAAATTCATAAACCACAGCCTGTTTTAAAAATTTCCAAAGAAAAAAGGAAACTAAAAGAGGTTTCAAATTTTAAACCAGATAAGGGTGTATTTGTTCCATATTCCTTTCTTGAAATGCCTTTAAACTCAGAGAATACAGAATCATCAACAGAAGTTGAGAAAAAATCTGAAATTCTTGTAAATAAACTTTTAGACTTTGGGATAAATGGCGAGGTTGTTTCAGTTTTAAGGGGGCCTGTTGTAACTACATTTGAATTTAAGCCTGCACCAGGTGTTAAAATAAGCAGAATAGCAAACCTTTCCGATGATTTAGCTCTTGTATTAAAAGCATTGAGTATTAGAATTGTTGCTCCGGTTCCTGGTAAATCAGTAATTGGAATTGAAGTGCCTAATAAAAACAGATCTTCTGTTTATTCAAGGGAAATTCTTGAAACTGATGAATTTGTAAATAGCAGCTCCCCTTTAAGTATTGGGCTTGGAAAAGATATTGAAGGCACTCCAATTGTTGTAACTCTTGAAAAAATGCCTCATCTTCTTATTGCAGGTGCAACCGGTGCTGGTAAAAGCGTTTGTCTTAATATGATGATTACAAGTTTTTTATTCAAAGCTTCTCCTGAAGATGTGAAAATGCTTATGATAGATCCAAAAAGAATTGAACTTTCAGTATACGAAGGAATTCCACATCTTCTTGCTCCGGTAGTAACGGATATGAAAAAGGCTAAAAATGTACTTTTTTGGGCTGTACGGGAAATGGAAAGAAGATATGAACTTTTAGCCAGAGAAAAGTGCAGAAATATTGAACAGTATAATTCAAAAATTCTTAAAAAAATAAATTTTTTGAAAAATAATGATTCAGATAATGTTTCTGATGATGAATCTGAAGAAATCTATGAAAAGCTTCCTTTTATCGTAATAATAATTGATGAGCTTGCAGATCTTATGATGGTTTCTTCCAAGGAAATTGAAACAGCTCTAATAAGGCTTGCTCAAATGGCAAGAGCTTCTGGTATTCATATGATAATAGCAACACAGAGGCCTTCAGTAGATGTTCTTACTGGAATAATCAAGGCAAATTTCCCCACAAGAATTGCCTTTAAAGTATCTTCAAAAGTTGATTCCCGTACCATTCTAGACTCAAATGGAGCTGAAAAACTTTTAGGAAAAGGTGATATGCTTTTTCTTCCCCCAGGAGTTGCAGGTATAACAAGAATCCACGGTGCCTTTATTTCTGAAGATGAACTTGAGAAAGTAATTAAATTTATTTCTGATTCGGCAGAGCCTGATTATTTAGATGAACTTGTTAATAGCGACCTTCAGTCTTTTGAAGATGTTTTTGGAAGTGAATCAAACGATGAATCAAGTGATGAAGATGACAGAAAATACCTTGAGGCCGTAAATCTTGTAAGAGAAAAGAAAAAAGTATCTATTTCTATGGTACAAAGGCATTTGAGAATCGGATTCAACAGGGCTGCACGAATGATAGAACAAATGGAAAAAGACGGAATTGTATCACAGGGAGATGGTTCCAAGCCAAGAGAGGTTATAAACTAAATTGGCTTAAAACCAGGATTTTTTGATTCTCTAATGCTTAATCTGCCACTTTATTTTTAACATATTAAGGAAAGTTTTTTTAATGTACAATCTTGAAATCATATCAAAAACAAAGGGTTTTATGGATGAAAGGGAAGGTGAGCTTTTATACAAGTACGCTTCCCTTGCATCAGCAGAACTTGGTTTGCCAGGACTTGAAATTGGAAGTTACTGTGGAAAATCATCTCTTTATCTTGGAGCTGGATGTAAAAAAGAGAATAATATCATGTTTTCAATAGATCATCACAGAGGTTCAGAAGAACAGCAAAAAGGCGAAGAATATTTTGATGAAGAATTGTTTGATTCTAGTTCACAAAAAATTGACACTCTGCCTTTTTTCAGAAAAGCTCTTAATGATGCTGATCTTGAAAATACCGTTACTGCAATTGTAGGTAATTCTCATACAATAGGAAGGTTTTGGACAACTCCTTTGTCCTTTTTATTTATAGATGGCGGACATTCCCTTGAAACTGAATTTGGAGATTATCTTGTATGGTCTCCAAAAATTGCCTGGGGGGGATATTTATTTGTCCATGATATTTTTGATTCAGTGTATGAAGGTGGCCAGGCCCCAAGATTTGTATTTGAAAAAGCTATTTCTTCAGGACATTTTGAGTTTGTAGAAAGAGTAAAAACCCTTGGAATTTTGAAGAGAACCAAGGGTTTAATAACAGAAGAAATTAGAAATGATTATTTAAAAATCGTATCTTAAAATAAGGTTCAAAGCCTCCTGTGCATCTTCGGAGGCTTTAGTTTCATCGGGATCTGCAACTTTAAAATCTTCAGTTTCATTGAGCCATTTTTCCCAGCTGTAAATAAGTCCTGCACTAAAAGAACTAGTCAGTTTTTTTCTTACTCCAATAGATAATGTCATTGCATTACCTTCATATTTATATGTATTTTCCTTTGCTCTAGATTTGGGATCTTTATCAGAAATTTCAGTGTCTGTTTGATAAAATGACAAGTTTGAGTCAATATAAATATCTTTGTTTATGGCATATGATAAATCCATTCCAACATAAATTGAGTTTGTAAGAGACGATGAACCAGAAATTGAGGAAGGTGGAGAAGCTTCATAAAGCTGGTCAGTTTTGTTGGAAAAATCAGACTTATTATTTTCTTCTTTGTCCCTTAAAATTTTTTCTTCAAGAGTCCTTTTTATCCTGAGCTTTGGAACGAGTTCAAGCTTTTTGTCATAAATATTAAAATCTAGTTTATATTTAATTTTTGCATCATAGCTTCCATATGGATTTACCCTGTAAAGTTCTTCAAGTTTTGTCGGTTCTGAAGGGGGATGAAATTCAGGAGAAAATTCATTATTGCCAAAATGATTTATAAAAGATGAATTAATTTCCTTTGAAGAATTTTGTGCATAAAAAAGGTTTCCATTTATTGATTTGAAATTGTCTGAATAGGACAATTTTGGAATAAATGTAATAATGGTTAAAAAAATTATTATAGCTGCTAAATGTCTCATCTTTTTTCTTAAATTTAAATTTATTTAAAATCATGGTTCTATCATAATTTTTTCCTACTAAAAATACAAGTGGCAAGAATAAATTTTTTAATTTTAAAAATATAAAGCCCTTAGCTAAATTAAAAAAGGGTTTTAATCAATAAGTGATTATTGAGCTAAAATTGTCTTTTTTTCCATTCTAAAGTCAGATTTAAAATTTAATCCACAAAATCATCAATGTATTTATTGAGTTAAATTTTTTGATCTTCCTTGACCTGAACAAAAAATTTTCGTTTTCGGCCAATCACTAAATAATTTAATTGATTTAAAACCCTTTTTTCAAAAAAAATCTAAATTTGGCCAAAGCAAACAAGTGCTGATTCCAACTTTAGATCCGAAATTTTTAAATATTCAGGCTTTTAACAAGATTCTCAACAGATTTTGCCGATGTTTCAAGAGCCTTTTTTTCATCATCTGTAAGTTTTATTTCAATTATTTGCTCTATTCCGTTTTTACCAAGTTTTACAGGAACACCCATAAAAATACCGTTTATTGAGTATTCGCCTTCAAGATATGCTGCACATGGCATTATTTTTTTCTTGTCAAATAAAATAGCCTTGGTCATTTCAACAGCAGAAGAAGCAGGTGCATAATAAGCACTTCCTGTTTTAAGCAGACTCACTATTTCAGCTCCGCCTGTTCTTGTTCTTTCAACAATTTCTTCAAGCCTTTTTGGTTCAATAAGCTCAGTTACAGGTATGCCTGCAACTGTTGTAAACCTTGGGAGGGGTACCATTGTATCTCCATGACCTCCTAGAACAAAAGCTTCTATATTTTCAACTGAAACATCAAGTTCCCTTGAAATAAAGGTTTTAAATCTTGCAGAATCAAGAACTCCAGCCATTCCAATTACTTTGTTCTTTTTAAATCCGCTTGTTTTAAGAGCTATCTGGCACATTGCATCAAGGGGATTGCTTACAATTATAAGAGTTGCATCAGGCGACTGTTCACATGCCTTTTTTGTAACTTCCTTCATTATATTGGAATTTGTTTCAATAAGCTCATCCCTGCTCATGCCTGGTTTTCTTGGTATGCCTGCTGTGATAATAACCACATCTGAATTTTTTGAATATGAGTAGTCTGAAGTTCCTGTTATTTTAGAATCATGATATTCTACAGGTGCTGCCTGGCTTAAATCAAGAGCCTTGCCTTTTGGCATATCTTCATTAACATCAATTAAAACAACATCACATAATTCTTTTTCTGCAAGACGCTGTGCTGCTGTTGCCCCTACATTTCCAGCACCTATGACTGTAACTTTTGTATTCATTATCTTCCTCTTTTAATTAAAATTAAAATTATTTTCAAAAAATATGCTTCTTCTTTATATAAAATGAAATAAAATGGCAAGGTTTGCTATTGTTTTAAGATTGAAAATATATTACTCATTATATATTTTTTAAAAATATTTTGGGAATTATGGGATTAATATGGATCTTAAAGAAAAAATATACTCAATTAACAAAGAAGCATCTCTTTATTACTCTCAGGGAATGTACGAAGAAGCTCTGGGCAAGTATAGGACTCTTTTAAAAATTATCTCTTCCTACAAGGGTATTAAAAACAAGGAAGATATAGAAACCAAGATCAGGGAGAAAATAGGCAATATTAATCAAAAATTAGATTATTATGATAGTGAAGGTGTTTTTGCCAATGTTTCAGATGATAAAAAAGAAATAATAAAAAAACTTTTTACTGATATAAAAGATGATCCTGAATATAAAAAATTTGAAGAGGCTCTTACTCTTGCAAAATTTGGACAGTTTAGTGATTCTATCAGGGAAATGACACCTTTTTTAAAAAATGAAGACTTAAAAAATGATGCAGCAAGAAATATAGTTAAATGCTATGAAGCAATGGGTGAAGTTGAAAAGATAATTCCTATTATCAATAAATGGGCAGATAAAAAAATTTTTTCAAAAAAGGAAGCTGGTCAGCTTATTGCGTCATCAAATGCAGCGGCTTTAATTGAGCCTGATGATTTACCAGAATCTGATAATATGGAAGAACAAAAGGAAACTGAATCTTTCAGCCCTGAAATAATGGAAATAGATTCAGTTGGCATTAGGCTCACAGGGAACGGAGTTCAATCTGAGCCAGTTGAACTTGATGTGAGTTTTCAAACAGGTAATCATTTGAGTCTTATAATATCAAGTAAGGAAAAAAGAATTATTGATAATCTTGACGTAGGAGTAAAATTAAGTGACATGTGCTTTTATTCTCCAATAGCTGTTTTTAAAAGTACAGGAATTGTGTTGTCAAAGCATCAGATTTCCAGTGGGCCTAAAAAAGGTGACTGGTGTTTAGATATTGAAATTAAAAATCCCAGTTAAAGGAAATATTTTATATGGCTGTATTTAATATTCAGACCCGGGAAATAGAGTGTAAAATTGTTTTTTACGGACCGGGAAGGGGTGGAAAAACAACCAATCTCGAGTATATCCACAAAACATTTAGAAAAAATATTACAGGTGATCTTGTTTCCATAGACACCCAGGGTGACAGGACTCTTTTTTTTGATTTTTTGCCTATAGGTCTTGGTAAAATCAAAGGATGTGATGTTAAGGTTCAGCTTTTTACAGTCCCGGGTCAACCACAATATGCATCAACAAGAAAGCTTGTTTTAAAAGGTGCAGATGGAATTGTTTTTGTAGCAGATTCTCTTAAGGTTCAGCGTAAAAACAATGTCTTGTCCCTTCAGGATCTCCATGATAATTTAAAGGATTATGGGCGAAATATTTTTAAAGTTCCACTTGTGCTTCAATACAATAAAAGGGATTTAATCAAGGAAGGATTTCCTGTTCTTGAAATTGATACCCTTGAAAAGGATATGAATAAGCAGCTGAAAGTTCCATCTTTTCCGGCTAGTGCCATAAAGGGTGATGGAGTGGGCCAATCCCTAAAAAAATGTCTTGAACTGACACTTCAGCATTTGCAAAAAGAGCTTAATTGGGCAGGATAAATATGACCGGCAATAACTTATTATCAGGCGACCTTGCTTTTATTTCATTCGCAGATGTTTTACAGCTTCTTGGCTCTACTGGTTCTAGTGGGGTTCTTGAAATTTTTAATAATTTTGAATCCAAAGCAAAAATTTATTTTGATCAGGGAGATGTAGTTCACTCAGAAATTGGTGAATTAAAAGGAGAAGAAGCTTTTTTTACTGTTTTTTCATGGACAAAAGGCCATTTTAAATTTTCAGATGATTTTCATGAGCCCCAAAGGACAATGAAAAATAATCTTACAGGATTAATCCTTGAAGGCTTAAGGCTTTTGGATGAAGGGAAGCTGGATAAGGAAAATGATAATAAGTATCAAAAAAATGTACCTCTTTTAAGGGGACGCTTTGTAGATTATGCTGAGATTGTTGATGAAGAATTTTTTGAGAAAGATGAAATAATTGTCAGGGAAGGAAGGTATGGCTCATGGATATGGGTTATTTTAGATGGACTTGTACAAATAGAAAAAAAGTACAATGGTATTAATATTCCGGTAATCCAGCTTGGCCGTGGAGGTTTTATAGGAAGCATTGCTGCCTTTGCAAGGGGGGACAGGCCTAGAAGTGCAACAGTTAAGGCTCTTTCTTCTGTTCAGCTTGGAGTTTTGGATGCACAGTCTTTGTCAAAGGAATATTCTGCATATTCTGATTTACTTCGGACTTATTTTATTACTATTGATGACAGACTGAAAAAAATAACTGATGCCTATGTCAGGATTTATGGTAATGGAATAAGAGAACTTTCAGATATTGAGCAGGTTGAAAACATTACTCCTGAAAAATTCAAGGATCAAAATCTTGGAATAGTGACAGCAGGGGTTGCCGATTTATATATAGAATGCAACGGCAAGGTTTTGAAGCTTGGAACAATAAAAGAGGGTGAACTTGTTGGAGAGCTTCCTTATACCGAATCAAAACGCAGCTATGGATTTTATCTTGCAGGAAATTCAGAGTTCGGACTAAAAATTTTTAATAAAAAATTACTTTTAAATGAGTTTGGTTTAATGTCTGAGAATGTAAAGAAAATGGTTGAGTTTGCGGGCTTGAGTCTTTCTCATACATCTTCAAGCCTTGCTGTAAAAATGTTGAAAATGTACAACAGAAAAAACTAAGGTATTTCTTTATGAATAATGAAAGAAGAGAGTATCCAAAAAGACCTCAGTCAGTAAATCTTGTGTATTTTGCTGTTTATAATTCAAATAATTTTCTTAAGCAGCAGGGTATGGGAAAAACAATTAATATCAGCGAAGGCGGAATCCTTCTTGAAACCTATGAGAGTGTTTTGCAGGATGATAAAATTTTTTTAAGCCTTGGGCTTAAAGATGAAACCGTTGATATTGAAGCTAAAATCATACATGAGTCAATAAAAGAAAATGGCATATATCACACAGGCTTTTCATTTGTAATTGAATCTGAGAAACAGTCCGAAAGTATAAAAAAATATATAGAACTATTTGAAACCACAAATAAGTAAAAAAATGGAATTGATATTTGGAGTTGTTTCAGACACGCATTTAGATGAGGCAGATGAAGAGCTTTATTTTTTAAACAATGTTGTTTTTAAGGATGTTTCAACTGTAATCCATTTAGGAGATATTGTTAAACTTGGCGTTCTTGATGCCTTTTTTGACAAAAAAATTTATGCTGTGTCTGGAAATATGGACGGCATTGATGTTAGAAAAAAATTCCCTTTTATTGAAAAGATTAATATTTCAGGTATAAACACCCTCCTTTTACATAGTGACGGCTATGGTTCAGATCTTTTTAATTCTCTCATAAAAGAATTTTCAGATTTTAATCTTTTTTTATATGGACATACTCATAAACCTTTAATAAATAAAATTGGGAAATATGTTTTTTTTAATCCAGGTTCTTTTTCTCGTAATAGAGTAAATAATCCTGTAAGAAGTGTTGGGCTGATATATTTGGATGATGAAAAAGCAGCTTTCCAAATAGTTGATATTGGAGAAATTTCATATAAAAATTTTAAAATTAAAGAGGTTTTTAATGTCAGACGCAGTAAAGGAAACTTTATTTAAGGATTTGAATCTTATAAATAGAGGAAAAGTAAGGGATTTGTATGATCTTGGTGATTCAATCCTAATGGTTGCAACAGACAGAATTTCGGCTTTTGATGTGATTTTACCTGAACCTGTGCCTGGGAAAGGAAAAGTTTTAACTAAGCTTTCACTTTTTTGGTTTGATTTTTTAAAGGATATTGTTCCAAATCATCTTATTTCTGCAAATGTTGAAGATTATCCAAATGAGTGTCACAAGTATAAAAATGAGCTTGAAGGCAGAAGTATGCTTGTAAAAAAGGCACAACCTTTTCCAGTTGAATGTGTAGCTCGAGGCTATATTTCAGGATCAGGATGGAAATCATATCTTAAAACCAAAGAGGTCTGTGGGATAAGGCTTCCTGATAATTTAAAAGAATCCGATAAACTTGATGAACCTTTGTATACCCCTTCAACAAAAGAAGAAGTTGGAACCCACGACATAAATATTTCTTTTGAAGAATCTGCTGCTCTTATAGGTATAGAAAATGCCGAAAAATTAAAGCAGCTTACCTTAAATATTTATAAAAAAGCTTCTGATTATGCCAGAACAAAGGGTATAATTATAGCCGATACTAAATTTGAATTTGGTTTGTATAAAAATGAAATAATATTAATAGATGAAGTCTTAACCCCTGATTCCTCTAGATTCTGGCCAGAGTCTCAATATGTCCCAGGAGGCTCTCAACCAAGTTTTGATAAGCAGTTTGTACGCGATTACCTTGAAAAAATTAATTGGGATAAAACCCCTCCAGCACCAAGTCTTCCTAAAGATGTAATTTTGAAAACAGCTGATAAATACAGGGAGGCTCTTGTTAAAATTGCAGGAGAAAATTATGCTGTTTAAAAATATCTCAATTAAGGATATTGATTTCAGCTGTGATTTTTTTAAATTTTTGCCTGTTGATCCTAGCAGGCAGAAAATTCTTTTTCAGAATATTAAAAAAAATGGAATTTTATATCCGCCTGTTTTGATTAAAGATAATAATTTAGAAAAATTTATAGTGGTAAATGGTTTTAAAAGGCTTTTCAGTGCTTTAAAGTTGGAAAAGGAATCTGTTAATGCTCTTGTTATGGATTACAGTCCCCAATCTTTTTTAAAAGGATTTTACTTAAGAGCAGCTGAAAAAAATAATGAAATTTTTGATGAATCATTAAAATTTTATGCACAATCAAAACTCTATCAAATTATTTTAAATATAAAAAATATTTTTCCTGAGTTTGATTTTGAATTAATAATAAATGAGCTTTTTGGTAATAATAAAAACTTTATTAATAAAATTATCAAATTTTCCAATTCTCCTTTTTTTGTTCAAAAAGCTTTTTTTGAGGGGAAAATTGCCCTTCCAGTTCTTTTTGACGTCTTAAAGTACAAAGAAAATGAAATAAAAGATATCTTATATATTTTCAATGAACTTTCTCCAGGCTTAAACAGGCAAAGAGAAATTATTAGCCTTGCTGATGAGCTTTCCCACAGAGATGATAAAACCATATCAGAAATTATTTGCCAAGATGATATAAGCCAAATTCTTAAAGATGAAAAATTGCCAAACCCCCAGAAATTATCTTTTGTCATTAATTCGCTGAATTTAAAGCGATATCCTGAAATGATAAATTTAAAAGAAAAATTTGAAATTCTTGCCCATGAGTCAGGATTTAATGAAAATCCCAGAATTTTCAGTCCAAAAAATTTTGAAGATAGTGACTTTAAAATTGAATTTAAGTTTAATAGTGTTGAAACTTATGTCAAAGTATGCAAGAAGATTAATAAAAGCTTGGAAAAAGGTTATATAGAGAGATTTTTAAATTTTATCTAATTGTTTTGATCTAGCTAAATTTAGTTTGGCTGTTTAAAAAAAATTAAAAAAAGAAAATTCTAATTTTTAAAAATGGCTAAACATTTTTTATAAGAGGGGAAATTTTTTTATTAACTTTTTTACTAAAAGAAGGGTGCCGATATGAAAAAAAGTTTTATTTGCTTTTCATTGGCTTTTGCCTTGTTCTTTGCTTCTGTTTCCTTTGGTGCTGCAGATATTCTTGTTATTGCCAATAAAGGGGTATCTTCAAGTTCTCTTTCAAAGGATGAGCTTAAAAGAATATATCTGGGCAAATTATCAAGGTGGGAAAACGGAGATAAAGTAAATTTTTGTCTTGTGAAATCTGATTTAATGGAGGATTTTTGTCAGCAATACATAGGACAAAGTGCAATGAATTACCTTAAACACTGGAAAAAGCTTGTTTTTACAGGGAAAGGCTCAATGCCTCCTTTTTATGATAAAGATGAGGATGTTATTCAGTTTGTGGCTGAAACAAAAGGAGCTGTTGGTTTTGTTTCTTCGGGTTCAAATACAGACAGTGTCAAAGTTATTACTGTAGACTAAGCACATTGTATTAATTCTTTTAAAGGGGGTAAGCAATGAAAAAATACATTAAATATTTATTGGTACTTTGTATAATTTTTACAGCATCTTCTGCTTCGGCAGTTGAATTTGGAGATATTTCCATGGGTAATAATGTTGATATTCATGGTTTTGTTTCCCAGGGATATATGAAATCATCAAACAACAATTTTTTTGCTGAAACTGAAGAAGGTACTTCTGAATTTAGTGAAGCAGCATTCAACATTGGTACTGATGTAAGCGATAAGCTTCGTATTGGTATGCAGGTGTTTGCAAGAAAACTTGGTGAGTTTGGAAAAGGTGATGTAGAAATAGACTGGGCTTATGGTGACTATAGATGGAAAGACTGGTTGAGCATTAGAGCTGGTAAAATGAAAATGGTTCATGGCCTTCAGAATGCTACAAGAGATATTGATTTTTTAAGAACAAGTATTTTTCTTCCCCAATCAATTTATAATGAAGCATGGAGAGATACTTTTGCAGGTTTGCAGGGCGGAGAGATTTATGGAGACATTTATTTAGGCGGAGCTGGCAGTTTGTCCTATCAGTTGCAGGCTGGTAATAGTGAATTCCCTGCTGATTCAGGTGTTGCTACAACAACCGCTGACCAGACTAGACTTGTTAACCTTGACTTTGAAGCTCAAAAATATTTTCCTGATTACACCACAACAGCAGGTTTTGTATGGTCAACACCCTTAGATGGATTAAAATTTTCACTTACAGGTCTGGTGCTTTGTTTTAGTCTTGAAGGAAATGCTTCACCTATAGACTCATCTCTAACTTTTGGCGAAAATTTGAATGGTAAGTTTGAAATGGAAACAAAGGCCAGTGCCTGGATTACTTCTATGGAATACCAGATAGGCAATTTGCTTTTTATGGGTGAATATTGCAGAACTTATTATGATTTCCGTGCAGGTGGAAATGTTTTTGAAACAATGAGAGACTCAAATAGTGCATATTTAAATCTTGTTGCAGATAATATAACCCATTCAGAACTTGATACAGAAGGCTATTATGGTTCTCTTTCCTATAGATTTACTGATTGGTTTGAAGCAGGAACTTATTATTCTGTTTATTATGCAAATAAAGATGATAAGGACGGAAAACTTAATGAAACACAGCAAGCAAGGATCGCAGCAGGTTATCAGGATCATGATGCATGGCTAAAAGACTTGTGTCTTTCTTTAAGATTTGATCTTTCGCCAAACTGGGTATTTAAACTTGAAGGACATAAGATGAATGGTGCAGCTATACTTACAAAAGAGATAAACTCGGTAAGTGGAAAACTTGATACTAATGAAGACTGGTATCTTGGAGCTGCAAAGCTTACATTTAGTTTCTAGTTATATTTTTTTTGTAAATCCGCTGAAGTTTCAGCGGATTTTTTTATCAGCTGCTGGAGGGTAAATTGATGAACAGAATCATTAAAGTTTTTTTTGGCAGTTTTATTCTTTTTTTTATTTTTTGCTCATTTGGATTCTGCATTCCAGTTAATTCAAATGCAGATATTGGGAAAGTTCTTGAGTTAAATGACTCAGGTCTTGCTGATGCAGTAAAAAAGCTTGATAATGCAATGCAGATAGTTCAAAAAAATGAAGAAAAAAAGAAAAGAAAAATAGAATTTAAAAATCCTGTTAAAATTTTTGACTTAAGCGATAAATACAGCGTTATTTCATATAATTCCAAATTTGATTCAGGAGAAGATGCCATTGTAGGTTTTCTTGTTGTTAAAACAGGAAAAAATATTGAAGTGCCCGGCCCTATTCCCCATCTTATCTGGAAAGGTGAAACAGATATAAGTGCTTTTTATTCGATTACAGACGATGTTTTATGCAAATATTTCAGAGAGATGGGTATAAATGACGTGTATCCAATTTATTCATCTATGAAACTTAGAAATAAAATCGAAGCTAAAGCAGATAAAATTCACTATCATAGTGGAAATGATATCAACTCCGGTGTTGTAAGCGAAAAATTCATTGATCAATCAATCACACGGGATGTTGAGCTTAAAGAAGCTTTATCTAAAAAGGCTGATATCTCAATGATAATGAGTTTAAAACAAGATGATAAACAGGCTCCAAAACCAGATTTGGGAACTGTTGGTCAGCTGCAGGCAAAAGTTGCAGAACTTGAAAAAAAAATAGAAAAACTTAATCTCATTCTCTCTGGAGTAGTAAGAAAAAATAATGATATTTATTTTAGTAATGTAAATATCCACGTTCTTAATGGAACAGGCAAAACAGAATCAGCAAATTCTACTGGAAATATTATTGTCGGCTATAATGAAGGTGGCAATATCTCAGGATCCCATAATATTGTTGCAGGTACAGCCTGTAAAGCCAATGCTTATGGCAGTATAGTTTCGGGTAAAAATAACAGTGCATTAAAACCATATGGGGTTTCATTAGGGGGCAGCAGTAATGAAGTAAGTGAAATTTTTGGGGCTTCACTTGGAGGCAAATCAAACAAAGCTTCAGGAAAATATTCTGCAGTTGCCGGCGGTGAAAAAAATAATGCAAAGGGAGACTTCTCTATTATTTCAGGTGGTAAAAATAGAAGTGTATTAAATGAGAACCCTCATTTTACACAATAACCTTTGTAAAATCAGGGTATCTGGAGGAAAGTTCATGAAGAAACTTAAACTTCTTTTTATAATTTTTATTTCTGTTTTTGGTTTATCTTTTACTTTTGCTAATGCTGCTGAATATCATGCCTTGCTAATAGGTGTTGATGTTTATTCTGATTCTATGCTCAAAGGCCCTGGAACTGCAGTAAACGATGCTAAGGGAATTGCAAGCGTTTTAAAGGAAAAATTTGGTTTTAAAATAACGCTTCTCATCGGTGAAAATGCAAAAGGAAATGAGATAATTGATAAAATAGATAGTTATTCAAAGTCTCTTTCAAAAGAAGATACCCTTTTTATTTTTTTCAGCGGTAAAACAGAAACAGATCCTTTATACGGTCATGCATGGTGGGTACCCTATGATGCCTTTTACGGAGATACTTTATCTTATATAGATTATTCTAAGGCTTCGGCAGTTTTAAAAAAAATAAAGGCAGATACCTTTATAGCTACTAATTCAACTCTTCCCCAAGGGTATGATTCAGATAAAGTTGAAAAATCAAAATCTGGTTCAGGTAAGGGTATTAAACTTATTTTGAGTTCTTCTGGAAATCAGGCTGTTTCATCAATTGATCCAAGATACAGTGCTTTTGGTTATGCTTTGATTTCTGCCCTTAAATCAGCTGAAAAAAATGATGTTTCAATTAGCAGTATTTGTGCATTAGTAAGAAAAAACAGTTCAGCTCAGGGTCTTGATCCTGAATTTAAGGTTCTTGGTATTTCAGCTGTTAAGTCAGGTGATATAAAACTTGTTAATTTTAATTCCAAAAAAGAGCCTAAGCTTGAAAAAACAGAAAAAAAAGAACAAAAAGAAACCGAAAAAAGTGAAGCATTTATATCTGTAGCATCAGAGCCCCAAAATTGCGATTTACTAATTGACAATAAAGTTTTTGGTAAAACTCCTATTGAAAAAATTAATGTTAAGCCGGGTAATTACAATATTAAAATTAGAAAAAAAGGATTTAAAGATAAATTTTTATCTTTTTCTCTTGGAGCTGGTGAAGAAAAAAATTTTGAAGTAGTTCTTGAAAAAAATCCTCCCCAAAAAGGAAGCCTTGTTATTAATTTAAACCCTGAAAATGCAGGGGTTGAATTTAAAAATAAAAAATTTGATTTTAAAAATAAAATGCTTCTTGAACCTGGTAATTACGAGCTTGTTTTTTCTGCTCCTTTTTATGAAAATAAAAATGTATCTGTGGATATTCCAGAAGGTGAAAATGTTGTAATTTCAGAAACTCTTTTACCAATTTTAAAATATACCAATTCACTTTCTCAAAATTTTATAAGAATAAAGAAAGGCGAGTTTCAAATGGGTACCCCAGAAGATGAATTCAGAAGAGACCCTGATGAGACTATTCATAAAGTTGTTATTTCAAAAGATTTTTATATTATGACAAGAGAAGTGACAAAAGGAGACTGGAAAAAGTTTGTTGATGACACCAACTATAAATCAGAAGCTGAGAATAACGGCGGAGCTCTAGTATGGATCGGTTACAAGTGGGATAAAAGCTGGAAATACACATGGAAAAATCCTGGTTTTGAGCAAAATGATAATGAACCAGTTACATGCATAACTTATAATGACGCTTTAAATTATTCGAAATGGCTTTCAAAAAAAGAAGGGTTAAATTATTCTCTTCCAACTGAAGCTCAGTGGGAATACAGCTGTCGAGCAGGATCGCAGAGTGCGTTTGCTTATGGTGAATGTCTGCTTGATACTCAGGCAAATTTTGCAGCAAATTCAAAAAGGCAGGATTGCCCTGAAGGACAAAACAGAAACAGGACAATTGAAGCAGGAAAGCTTCTTGCTAATAACTGGGGGCTTTTTGATATGCATGGTAATGTTATGGAATGGTGTCTAGATTTTTATGGGCCGTATGATGAAAGTGCTATAAAAGATCCTTTAGGCCCTGAAAATGGAGATTCTAAAATTGCAAGGGGATGTGGCTGGGAAACAGATATAAATAATTGCAGATCTGGAAACAGATTCAGCGAACCAGCGATTTCTGCAAAGAATAACTTAGGCTTTAGACTTGTTTTAAACCTTTAATTTGTAAATTTATGGGAAACCATATTTTTCAGAGTTGAAATGCCTTTAATTCACAGAAACTGAAACCTGAATTGAGCGATTTTCAAGTTTGCTGCATATAACGGCAATTGTATCAGACTATACTTTTGCTATGGGTGATGCAATTTAACGCCTAGATGCAGCAAAATTGGAAAGCTTGCAGGGTTTCATGCTTTTAAATGTAATAAGCTTAAATCATTGAAAATTTATTGATTTAAAAATATGAAACGCTCAATTTAGGTGAAATATTTACTTTAGTGGTTGGGTGAAAATTTTTTTGTTCAGTTTTTGGAATTTGGAAAATTTAAATTTTGGTATTTTGAAGACTGAATTTTAAAATTGTTGCAGAAATTGGCAAAAAAGATAGTTTTCGTTTTAGCCGTTAATTACGGTTTTTAAAGCCTAAATTTTGAATTTCATGCTTTAAATGCATATATGAGCCAGTTTTTGTTTAGCAACTAAGTTAAGATGCAAATAATATGGATACTTAATGAGAAAAATTATTTTATTATTAATATTTCTTTTTTTGCCTTTGGAAAAAATTTATTGCAATTCATTTATAGAATTTAGATCAAAGAATAGCTCTGGTTTTAAAAATTATTCAGATACAATTGAAAAAGATTTTGAGAATTATCAAGAGGAATTAAAAAAAGCATTTGAAGATTATAAAAAAAAAATTTCCAAAGTTTGGGGTAAGAAAAATGTAATTATCTCAGGGCAAAAAATTTATGTCAGCTATTTTAATAAATTGAGAGAAAGAAGTATAATTGATTTTGAAAATGGAATAGTGAAATTAGAATTTATTATATCTGTAAAAGAATTTAATAAAGAAACTTTTGAACAAAGAATTATTGATTCAATTGCCAATTCAATTTGTCAAAAGCCTGATACTCGATCAATTATTGAAATTTCCCATGATCCTGATACAAAACAAGACCAAAGATCAGAATTAATATTAAAGGGTCAGGTTAAAGACAATAAAGGTGATATTATTACTTCAAAAAATGCAGTTTTTTTTGCTTCTCAAATTTTAAAACAAAAAAAAATAGAATCAACTGCTGTAAAAAATCAAGAAACACAAGATAATCTCTTGATTTCAATTGATTTTCCCCTTGCAGATGACCACATAAAAAAAAGGGCTTTAAAGTATGTTGATATTGTCATTCCAGAGTCCAAAAATCGAAACCTCGAACATGAGCTTATTTTTGCTTTAATTGAAACTGAAAGTTCATTTAATCCTTATGCAAAATCTCCTGTACCAGCTTTTGGGCTCATGCAGCTTGTACCTATAACAGCAGGAAGAGATGCATTTAGGCTTGTTCATAAAAAAGATATGGTTCCTACAGATAAGTTTTTATATAATCCAAAAAACAATATTATTTTGGGATGTGCCTATCTTTATATTTTATTTAACAAATATCTTGATGAAATTGATGATATAGAATCTAGAAAATGGTGTGTAATAGCAGCATATAACACTGGAATTGGAAATATTTTTGAAGCTTTTGCAGGAAAATTTTCAAAAAACAGGTATAATTCCAGGCAAATATGGAAGTTAGCTGCTTTTGAAAAAATTAATCAAATGTCTTCAAGTCAGGTTTTTAATTATTTGAGTGAAAATCTTAAATATAGTGAAACTAGAGCATATATTGAAAAAGTAAGATCAAGAATTCCCAAATATAAAACAGACAGATAATAAAATTAGATTATTTAGTTGCTGAACGAAAACGGCCTTTTTTGTCCATTTCTGCGTCAGAATCAAAATTTAATCCTCAAAATACTATATGTATTCCTGCGGTTAAATTTTTCATCTTCCTTGAACTGAACAAAAAATTCTCATTTTCGGCCAATCACTATTTAATAATTAACCAAAGGTAAACCCCCTGCTTTGCAGGGGAGACTCCCAAGGTTTGACTAGAGCTTACCTGGACAACTGCTTTTTTAAATTATAGAACCAGTACCAAAATGACTGATTATGATATATCTTTGTCAGATCCAAAGCCTGTACCCAAAATATTATAAAGTTAAAAATTTTTTAGTCTATCTTTACTGATCAAAAATCACTTTTTTTGGACTTCACCAAATTGAATAAAAACCAAATAACCTTTTTGTCATTTAAGCTACCAAATGAATTGATTGTTTTAAGCAGTTACTAAATTAAAACTTTATTAAATAAGGTTTTATAGTGCATTGTATTTGTAAATATCATCAAGTGAAGTTATAGGTGTAAGAAACCCACCAGGGCCGATTTGACTAAAATAAATACTTAATGAGCCAGTGCTTTTATTTTCAGTGAAATCAAAAACAAATCCCCCTAGATTAACAGATTTCATATTGCGTGCTGTTTTAATAAAATTTTCTCTTGTAAGCTCTTTGCATTCATTAAGTATGGTTGTCATTGCTCTTGCTGATATAAATCCCTCAAGTCCATAAAAGGACAATGGTTCTTCAGGAAAATATTCTGAAGATACTCTTTTGTAGAGCTGAGTAACTGGAAGCTTTGTATAAAATGGAAAAGGAACAACTTGACTTACAATAACCCCAATTCCCTGGTTCATTAGATTCCCTGATAATTTTTCACCATTTATTTCAGATGATGCCATTATAATAATGCTTGGATTTATTTTTCTAATTTCTTTTATAAGTAATGCTGCAAGATCAGGCTCTGCAGCTATTATTAGTGCATCAGGGGAAATAGAATTAATTTTTTCTGCTGCTTTTGTAAGTTTTGCATTGTCTTTTGGTGAAGATGCAAAAGTATAATTTTCAATTTGGTTTTTTTTAAAGTTTTTTTCGGCTTCGCTTGCAAAGCTTTGAGCCCATTTGCTGTCAGAGTTAAAAAGTGCAATTTTATTTTTTTGATGATTTAAAAGAATTTCAATCATGTTTTGTGTTTCAGATGCGTAATCCGGCCTCATAAAAAAAATGCTGCCACCTTTGCTGTGAAGTTCTTGTGCTCCGGTAGAAGCACCAAAAAAAGGTATTTTAGACTTTTCTGACAATTTAAAGGATTCAATACAAGATTCTGATCCCATGTACCCATAAATCATAAAAAAGTTTTCAAGAATAAAAAATTCAGTGTTTTTTAAAGCCTTTTTTGGATCACCTGAATCATCTTTTGTTATAAGTTCTATTAAATTGTTATTAATTCCGCCTCTAGAATTAATAAATTGAATCCAGGCACTAGCACCTTTTTGAAATTGATTGGCAGCTGCAGACATGTTTCCAGTAACAGGAAGAGATTGTCCGATCTTAATTGTTTCTGAATAAAGAGGTGAATAAGCCGGTGTATATAAGAAAAATATTGTAAATAAAAAAAGTAGTTTTAGAAAAAAATTTTTTTTCATTTTTAGTCCTTAAAGTTTTTACTGATTATTATTTTATAATGAACCAAGTTAAGTATCAGTACTAATTAGTCGCTGAACAAAAACGGCCTTTTTTGTCCATTCCTGCATTAGATTCAAAATTTAATCCTCAAAATACTCAATGTATCCTAAAGGTTAAATTTCTCATCTTCCTTTAACTGAAACAAAATTCTCGTTTTCGGCCAATCACTAATTATAATTGCCAGTTTGCAAATATTTGCAGCTTATCAAAATTCAAGCGATTTTAAATCTTGACACAATTAAGGCAAAAATGCACTAGTCTTTTGATTTGCTATACCTTATGAAACAAAGGTACTTATACCTGAATTGAGAGTTTCATATATTTTAATTTAAAGAATATAAATTTTATTATATCAAAAAATATAAAACTCTGCGAGTTTCCAAATCTGTACTTTTTTGCGTTAAATTGAATCAAGTATAAAAAAATTGAGCATGATACAATTATGCGTTCATATGCATCAAATTTTAAAATCATTCAATCAAGATTATAAAATATAAAATTTTTTTTGGTTACTGTTAAATTAGCAATTAGCCGAAAACCAGCATTTTTTTGTTTAGTTCAAAAGTATAAAAATTTAACCATAGTATCTTAAAAAAGATTAAATTTTTAATCTAATGCAGAAATGTACAAAAAAACATTTTCCCTTCAGCTAATTATCTTTTATAAAAAGTAAAAGTTTAATTTTGAGATTAAATTTTAAAAGTGAAAAACATAATATAAAAGAACAAATTAACTGCTTACTTTGTTATATATAAAATAAACTTTAAAAAATGGTCAACCTAAAGGTTTACTAGGTTAAAAAAAAAGTATAAACATTGTTTATATGTGTTATAGTGTTTAAGTTTAAAAAATTACTGAACCATTGTCTTGAACAATAAAAATAAATGGGTTATAAAATTTTCAATAATTAAACCTGATTCTTGTATAAGTTTTAAAATATAAAAAATATCTAAGTTAAGGACAGATTTTATGGAATTTACTTTGGACCTCGGAAAAAATCAAATAGATCAGATTGAAAAGGTTTTGAACGAAGAATTAATTGAACTTGGGGTTGCAAATGTTATTCTTCTAGATTTAGCAGGAAACGTAATAGTAAATCTAGACAATGGAGAAACAACCCATGATGTATATTCTCTTGCAGCTCTTGCAGCAGGAAATTTTGGTGCAGTCAGTGCAATGGCAAACTTGATTGGCGAGCATGAATTCTCTCTGCTTTTTCATAAAGGGGAAACTGAAAGCATACATTTTAGTAAAGTAACTCAGGATCTTCTTTTGCTTACAATTTTTGGGAAATCTGTTTCCTTAGGATTTTTAAGGCTCAAGGTCAGTGAAGCAGTAAAAAAGATTGAAGCACTTTTTTAATTGTTTAATTTTATTGCGGAGGAATTCAATTGGCTTTAATAAATCCCAAAAAAAAGGAAGTACAGGTTAAAATAGTTTATTATGGCCCTGGAAGGGGAGGTAAGACTACTAATCTGGAATATATTAATAATAAATTCAGGAAAAGAATCCAAAATGAAATGGTTACCATTAAAACATATGGTGATAGAACCTTGTTTTTTGATTTTCTTCCCTTAGATATTGGTACAATAGCAGGCCATAATATTAAAATTCAATTTTATACTGTACCAGGTCAGGTTAAATATAATGCAACCAGGAAACTTGTTTTAAGAGGAGTTGATGGTATTGTTTTTGTTGCAGATTCTATGGCACTTAGAAGAGAAATGAATATGCGTTCCCTGAAAAATCTTCAGGATAATTTACGTTCATTTAACAAAGATGTAAGGAAAATTCCACTTGTTATGCAGTTTAATAAAAGAGATCTTGGTGATCAGGGTATAGAGCTTTTGAGTGTAGAAGATATGAACAGGGATTTGAATAAAGTAATAAAAGCTCCTTATTTTGGTGCCAGTGCGATTTCAGGTGAAAATGTTGCCTTAACAATGAAAAAGATAATTTCTCTGACAATATCATCTTTAAAGAAAAAACTGGAGGCTTAAATTGAGTTCTGAAAAAGATAATCTAACAAAGGAGCTTGATAATAAACTTGAGGATCTTTTTGATGAAGATACTCTTGATAACGAACCAGAAACTGATCCTTTTTTAGTTAATAAGGAATCTTCCAAACCTCTGAAGCCAAAAAAAGCAGAGATTTCCGAAAATTCATCAGCTGTTAAAGTTGAAAGTAAATCAAAAAGTTTTCCGCTTGATAATTTGAATGCTATTCTTCTTTCCCTTGACTGGGAAATAACAGACGAACTTATAAACAGCTATTTGTCTGAGATTAGAAAACTCAAAACAAAATACGGAACAGATAAGTTTTGTGATTATTTTTTTAGAATTCTTGATAACCTTGGAAGATATATTAAAAAGAACCTTGGAGCGGCCCATCCGGAATCTGTTTCAATGATGCAGTCCATTCATCAGAGTCTAGAGTCAATTTTTCTTAATTCAGAATTAAGCGAAATACAGAAAAAAAAGGTTTTTTATAAAGAGTATAACAGATATCTGAAATTTAAACAGAAGATCAGCCTAAAAAAGGCAGGTAAAAAAGCTAAAGACAATGACGTAAATGTTGATACGGATAAGTTTGCAGAAGTTTTTATTTCAAGAATTTCAGAGTCTTTAAGAAAAGTCGTTAAAGAAGAACTGGAAAAGGTTAAAAAAGAAATTCTTAACTCATTAAATAAATAATTTTTTTAAGGTTTACTTATGCTTGAGATAGAATCACTAGACGAAGTTGAGTTGATAAAACCAAAAAAATTTTCAGATGTAAATAAGTTCAGCTGTTCTGGTAAAGATCTAGAATTAATCTTAGCTGTAAAAGGTGCTAAAGATCAAAAAAAACTGATGGAATATCTAAAAAAACTAGATGATTCTGTTTCAGCTGTAATCAATCTTGAATATTTGAATCTTATTGAAGTTACCAAGAAAAAGAAAAATTTCCATGACTCAGTAAAGGAAAATAAACCTCTGGCTGCTGAAAAAAGGCAAATTGATTCAAGGGAAATTTTATTTTATGTTGAATCCAAATTGCTTGAAGCAGTTGGACCTATTGGAAATGTAATTTTTGAAGATTGCGTAGATGATATGGGTGAGAAAAAAAAGACATTTCCATTGAAAAGAATACCCGAACTAATAAATATTCTTTCAAAGGAAATACCTAGAGATGATAAAAGGAAAGAGTTCCAAATGTCTATGATCCTTAAGCTTAAGGAACTTAAAATGGCATAATAAGCTTTAAGGATTTTTTGGTATTTTAAAATATGTTTTGGTTAATATTAAAGTGTTTAACATTAATTTATTCAGGAGCTTAGGTTATGGCCCTTATATGCGAAGAATGCGGAAAAATTTATCACATAGATAAAGAAAAACTAAAAAAACAACTAAAAGGCGATTTTGCTAAAACGAAATGTCGTATATGCGGTCATATAATCCAGATATCAAGGGAAGAGCTTGAAAAAGATGACGAGGTAAGAACAGATGATGACAGCTTTTTCAGCGAATTTTCAGATGAAACTAATTCTTTTGATTATGGCGATAGTGTAGAAACACAAGAGGATAAAGAAGCTTTAGAAACTAAAGACAAACAAGAGACTGAAGAAGTAAAGCACTCTTTTAAAAATGAAGATAGAAGAAAAGGTTTTGGTTTAAGAACTAAAATGTTTTTTCTTTTTTTAATTATACCAATCCTTCTCATGTCAGCTTCGGGAATTTTTTCTCAGATTCAGCTTAAAAGACTTTCAGAAAATATTACTGAAAAAGGTACAGCTGTTGTTAAGGACTTTGCAGAACAAAGAATTGCTGAAAAAGCTAGAGACGTTGCCTTGCAGTGTCAGATATACCTCTTAAGTCATCCTGAACTTAGAAAATCAGATTTTAACTATGAAAATGAGTTTAAAAAAATAGCCGTTCAGAAAATAGGTAAAACAGGTTATACATCTTTAGCAGAAAGAAATCTTCCTACAGATCCCCTGGAAAATTTTAGAATTTGGGCTCACCCAAATCCATCAATTATAGGGGTTCCTTTATTTCAAAAGTTAAAAAAAGAACTGGGCAAGGAATTTGATGTCCTTGTAGACACTTTGAAGCCTGTAATAAGGGGAGAAGAAGTTAATGGATACTACAAATGGAAGGAAGTAAGCGGTGAGTTGAAACAAAAATTTTTAGTTGCCGTACACGTTAAGCATACAAGATATATAATTATTGCGACAGCACCTATTGATGAATTTACAAAGCCAATAAGGGATTTAGAATCTGAAGCTGCTCTTCTTACCAAGCAGACAAGGGATGTTAACATCTTTATTCTTGCAGCTACTCTCATAATTATCAGCATGGCAATTCTTGTTTATGGCTATAGAATTACCAAAAGTATTAAATATCTTACTGAAACAGCTGACAGAATAAGCGTTGGTGATCTTGATGTTAAAATTAATGTCCAGGCTAAAGATGAAATAGGAAGCCTTGCAGATGCAATTTCTAGAATGCAGGACAGCTTAAGGCTTTCAATTGAACGACTTAGAAAAAGAAAATAAACACAAAAATTTCAATCAGCATAATTATTTTTGCTGATTGAAAAAATTATTTTTATTTATTTTATTTTAAGGAAATAGATTTATGTATTTTCCGGATTTGAATCCAGTTCTAAAAGGTCTTAACACTTACTATATAAAAACAGAAAAGTTGATTGAGCATTTCCAAGGAGAAGTAGGCAACGGTGTTATTTACTTTAAGGGACCTCTTACTGAGGGTTTAGTTTTTTTTGAATCTGACCATTATTTAAAATCCTTTTTTAAAAAAAATAATAAAATAATTTCTGGAAAAGATGCATTTTCCTTAATCATGGAATATTGTGAAAAAAGCAATTATGAAATTTATATTTATTATCTTGAACCTGATGAAGTCTATTTATGGTCTGAGATTTTAATGTCTGTTCCTGTAAATACAGGAATTTCTTTAAATCAAAAAAGTTTAAAAGGTCTGCTTGATTCATTTAAAAAAGATAAGGAAACCGGATATTTTACAATATCTGACTCAATAAAAAAATATGGGATATTTTTTGCTTATGGTGAAATTGCAGGTTATCTTGTTAATGAAGATATTTATCTGCGAGATTCAAAAAAATATGAAGATTTTTTAGTTGAAATTACTAAGTTTATAGATAAAAATAAACCAAAGGCAGAAATTTTCAAGAAGTCACTTGCTAATTCAAATAATTCAATTTCAGAAGAAAACAAGGGGCTTAGTGAAAACCAGGTTGAATCTGCTTTCCCCAGTAAAGAAACTATTGGAATTATGGGAGAATTTATTTTTGTTTTAGATGATTATTTTTCCAAAAATAAAAAAATTAAATTAGACTTTTTGCCTTTGTTAAAAAAAAAATTTATTGAACATATCGAAGAATATGATTTTCTTGATCCTTTTGCAGCTGAGTTTGTATATTCTAAAGGAAAAATTAAGTTTATAGGGTCTGCAGATGAAAAAACATTTGTCCAGGCAATATTTAGGTGTATTTATGAGCTTTGTTCTGAAATAAATCAATTGGATAATATCAGTAAAATTTATAAAAAATGGTTTCAAAAATATAATAATTTTGCAGATAGATATAACCTTAAGTTTGAATAAAAAACCGGGGTTTTTATGAAAAATATTTTGATCGTTGATGATGATATTGCATTACTTAAAATGATAGCTAAAAAATTTGAAACAGGGCCAGATAATTTTAATCCTGTGTTTGTTAAAGATGGGGTATCTGCTGTTAATCAAATTAAAAATAAAAAAATCGATATAGTTATTTCAGATTTGCAGATGCCAAAAATGGATGGATACGGTCTTCTTGAGTACATTAATGGGAATTATCCTGATATACCAGTAATAATAATTACAGCATTTGGAAAGCCAAAATCTAAAACTATTCTTTTTGAGAACGGAGCCTCAGGCTATTTTGAAAAACCAGTTAATTTAGATCAACTTATTTCAGAAATAAAACGTCTTTATGAAAAAGAATCTGACGGGGGTATTTTAAAATCAGCATCACTTGAGATGTTCACTCAGCTTGTAGAGATGGAACAAAAAACCTGTACTATCAGGGTTAAAAGAGAAGATAATGATCAGGAAGGTGTTCTTTTTTTTAGAGATGGAGAAATTTATTATGCGAGAATCGGAAATTTAAAGGGGCTTGAAGCTGCATATAGAATTTTCAGCTGGCATAATGTTACACTTTTTATAGAAAATGACTGCCGGTTAAAAAAGAAAAAAATTAACTCGGATTTACAGGCTGTTTTACTTGAAGCAATGAGACTTAAAGATGAAAAAGATGAATTTCAAGAAAGCAAAGATTCAGCTGATGCTCTTGACTTTGAAAAAACAGGACATAAAGAAACTCAGGCAGAGAAATTGTCTCCTGTTGATTATTTAAAAAAATTTATTGAAAATAACTCAAGTGAAGTTACTGGAATTCTTGATATTTATGAAGATTTAACTTGGTCAGAGTTTATAAGAAAATCATCTGAACTTGGTAATTTTCTTAATACTGGGAACCTGAAGGCGTGCTATGTAAGCAAGACTGATTCTACAAGTATGATTATTGTTCCTGATAAGACTAATACTGTTTTGTCGGTCAGTCCTAAATGTGACAGAGAAAAAATTTACAGAATACTTATGGATTGATTTTACTTGAATTGGGTAAATTATGAAGGATATATTTGCAGATCTAAATTCTATTGAAAATGTTCACACATCTCTTTTCTTTTCTGCTGATGGTGATCTTCTGGCGTATGAGCCTACAGATAAAAGCCGTTTGACAAGAGAAATGATAGAAGAATATTCAAGCTCCCTTGAATGGAAGGCTATACAAAAAAGGTTTAAGGAAATTAATGAAGCAGAGCTGATTTTTTCTAAATATAGAGTTTATATGAGAAAAGCTGAACATGGATTTATAGTAATTCTTATGAGCCTTATGGCACCTATTGAAATAGTGAGACTTAATATTGATCTAATCATGCCTGAAATTAATTCACTTAAAAAAGCCAAGGGATTTGGCAGATTTTTTAAATTTCGTTCATAAATAAAATAAAAAATATGGGGAAAATATGGGTGATACTGCTGTAAAGGATTTAGCTCATAAAATCAAAGAAGCAGAGGCTTATTGCAAGCATGGTCTTTTTGCAGAAGCCGTTCAGATTTTTGAGCATCTTCTTGAAAATGAAGATATTGATAATGATACTTCAAAATTTATAGTACAACGTATCAAAGAAATTCAAAAAGACATAGAAGAAGTTGAAAAAATAGACCAGCAGATTCTTTCTTCCCAACAGGCAAATCAGCTTGCAGACACATGGAAAGGTAAGGGTACAGTCCCTGAAATTATTGACAGTGCTGAAGCCTTTGATGAACTTGGACTTAGTGAAGAGGCAGCATCAGAATATGGCAAACTTCTTTCAATGAACTGTGATTTTGACGAATTCAGCAGTAAATTTTCAGATTTCATGTTTGCTAGATTCAATCCCTCAAATATTTATGATCAGCTGGCTAAAATTTTAAAAACCAATAAGGTTACAGAAAATATAAAAGCCCAGGTATTGTTTTTTTTCGGGGAAGCTTTTGAAAAGAAAAATAATTCAGAAGTTGCACTTGAATATTTTGAAAAAGTAAAATCAATTGATCCTTCATATCCTCATTTAAAAGATAAACTATTAAAATTTAAGAAAAAAAATAAGTATAATTCTAAATTTGACTATCTGATTGAAAAAAATCTGATAGATTCCTCAAAGCTCAAAGAAGCAAGAGATATTTCAAAAAATGAAAATAAAAGTGTTGAATTTGTTTTAACAACAAAAATGAAAATTTCAAAGGAAGAAATAGGGAAATCATTGTCATGTTTTTATAATGTACCCTTTAAAACCTTTAATCCACAGGCTAAACCCCCGGTGGGGTATATACAGAATTTGAAGAAAAATTTTTTAATTCAGAATATGTGGGTACCAATTGACTGGGATATAAAAAAAGGCATTGATGTAATTATTGATGATCCCTTGAATCTTATGAAGACTGACCAGATTGCAAGCCTTCTTGATGTAAAAAAAATAAACTATTTTGTTTCTTTTCCTGAAGATATCAAAGCATATATAAAACTTTTTTATGAGCAGCAAGAGTCATTAGAAGATAAACAGGATGAAGCTGGTGCTGATAATCTGGATCAATTTTCTGTTTCAGGAAGTTTTGAACTAGAAGAAGAGGAAGAAGATGAAATTCAGTCTCTTGGGGGAACAGAAAGTGAAGTAGTGAGAATGGTTGATCAGATTATTTTTTCAGCCTACAAAAAAGATGCATCAGATATTCATATTGAGCCATCACCCGGTCTTAAGAAAACCAAAATAAGATATAGGGTTGATGGCGTGTGCCAGCAGGTACTTCAAGTTCCAAATTCATTTGCAGCGGGTATAATATCAAGGTTAAAGGTTATGGCAAATCTTGATATTGCAGAAAAAAGGCTTCCTCAAGACGGAAAGATAAAATTTAAAAGAAAAGGCATAAAAGAATTTGAGTTAAGACTTGCAACTTTGCCTACGGCTGGAGGTTTTGAAGATGCTGTGTTAAGAATTCTTGCTGCATCTGGTGCAATGAGTATTGATGATATGGGTATGAATAGAAGAAATTTAGAGCTTATGAAAAAAATAATAGTTCAGCCATATGGTTTGTTTCTTGTTGTAGGTCCAACAGGCTCTGGTAAAACTACTACTCTGCATTCTGCCCTCGCACACATAAACAAACCTGGTATTAAAATCTGGACTGCTGAAGACCCTGTTGAAATTACCCAGGAAGGTTTGCGTCAGGTTGAATGTAAACCTAAAATTGGACTTGATTTTGCAAGGGTAATGAGATCTTTTTTAAGGGCTGACCCTGATGTAATTATGATTGGTGAAATGAGAGATCATGAAACTGCTGCCATTGGTATAGAGGCTTCTTTGACAGGCCATATGGTTTTTTCTACACTTCATACTAATTCAGCACCAGAAACTGTAACAAGACTTCTTGATATGGGACTTAATCCTTTGAACTTTTCTGATGCTTTTTTAGGGGTTTTGGCTCAAAGACTTGTAAGAAGACTTTGTAAGCACTGCAAGGAAGAATACACTCCAGATGAAGAAAAAATTGATGAAATAATTCAGCTTTATGGAGGTATTGAAAAATTTGAAAAGATATCAGGACGTTCTTTAGATGAATTAAGAAAAATAAAGCTTTATAGAGCTAAAGGCTGCGATGAGTGTTCTGAAGGATACCGTGGAAGACTTGGTATTCATGAACTTATGGCAGGAACTCCAAATGTAAAAAAATTAATAAAGAAAAAAGCTTCAACAGAAGAAATTTTTTCTGCTGCTTCAGAAGAAGGAATGAAAACTCTTGTTCAGGACGGTTTAGACAAAGTTTTTCAGGGACTGACAGATGTTGGTGAAATAAAAAGGGTTTGCGTTAATTAGTGATTAGATTCAAAAAACTATTTTTAGTTCAGCCACTAATTAGTTGAATTTACTGCTTTAAAGAATTGTATATATATGTTAATGTTTAAAATAATTATTTTTCCATTAACAATAATTTAAAAGTGTGAGGTATTAATGTGGCACAGCAAAAAGTTTTTTTAAATGATAATGGTGAAGCTTCTTTTGTCTGTCCTGATTGCGGAAAAACCAGTAAACGAAATATGGCAAAATTTTTAAATATTGACAGTCCTCTTAAACTAAAATGTAAATGTAAATGCGGTAATACTTACTTTGTTCAGCTTGAGAGACGAAAATACATTAGAAAAAAAACAAAGCTTACAGGAAAATTTTTATCTAAAGACAATACAAAAAAAGGCTTGATGCAGGTAGTTGATATGTCTCAGTCTGGTCTTAAGATGTTTTTGAATATTGAACCTGATTTTTTTAAAAATGATGAACTTTTACTTGAATTCAGACTTGATAATATGCAAAGAGATATAGTTACTAGAGAAGTCAGGGTTAGAAATATCAAAGGCAGGGAGGTTGGAGTTGAGTTTTTCGATTATGAGCATTATGACAGGCTTGGAAAATACCTTGCTTTCAGCTGAATTGTATTTTTATAATTTTATTTGAAAAAGATGCAGAAATGCATCTTTTTTTTTGTGTAGGGAACATGTTTAATATAAAAAAAATTTATTTGACAGATGATTGTAAAGATTATTCTATCGCTCACGAAATTATTGCGAAAACAAAAGCAGATTATGAAGTAACAGATGATCTTATACCTGTAATGAAGGAAATTTCCAATTCAAAAGATCCTCAGTCCAAAGGCAAGGAAATTCTTCTTTTGACAAAAAACAGGGGAGATTTCCTAAAGAAATGTCCTGGTACAAAATACTATAGATGCTGTAATTATCAAATTTTGCATGTTGGAAGTTATTGTCCAATGGATTGTTCATACTGTATTTTGCAGACATATTTTCATCCACCTGCAATAACCTTTTTTCTTAATCAGGAAAAAATGGAACAAGAACTTGAGGAAAGGGTTTTTAATTCAAACAAAATTTGGAGAATCGGTACAGGTGAATTTACAGATTCTCTTGTATGGGATGAACTGTTTAATTATTCAAAATATCTTATAAATTTGTTTAACAGACAAAACAGATCCATTCTTGAACTTAAGACAAAAACTGTAAATATTGATAATTTGCTTGATCTAGACCACAACAATAAAATTATTGTTTCCTGGTCGCTTAATACTCCAACGGTAATATGCGGTGATGAGCGAAATACAACTACGCTTGAACAAAGGCTTATGGCTGCTTCAATTTGTGAAAAAAAAGGATACAGGCTTGCTTTTCATTTTGATCCAATGGTTATTTATGATGGTGCAATAGAAGAATACAAAAAAACAGTTAGAAAAATTTTTGATTATGTTTCGCCTGAAAATATTGTTTATATAAGTCTTGGTACATTTAGATTTATGCCGGATTTAAAAGATATAATTAAAAAAAGATTTGAAAAATCCAAAATTTGGTGTGGAGAGTTTTTCCCTGGAACAGATAATAAGATGCGATATTTAAAACCAATACGCATAGAGCTTTTCAAGGCAGTTCATGATGAATTTATGAAAATTGATAAAAATTTATGTCTTTATTTTTGTATGGAAGACGATAAGGTATGGGAAAGAGTCTTTGGTTATGTCCCAAAAGCCAAGGGAGGGCTTCCAAATATATTAGATGAAAGTGTAAAAAAACACTGTAATGTGTGGACAGACTGATTATGAAAAAATTTATATTTATAATTTTGTTGTTGTTTTCCCCTGGTTTTTGTGTGGGAGCGGACTATTTTTATTCAGAAGTAAGGTTTGTCCCTGATGGAGATACAATTATTCTTAAAGATAAAAGGGTCGTAAGATACATAGGAATTGATACTCCTGAAATAAATCATGAAACATCAAATCCAAAGCCTTTTGCATTGTCAGCCAGGGATTTTAATCAAAAATTAGTTTTCAACCAAAAACTTAAAATTGTATTTGGTAAAATCAGATCTGATTCATACAAAAGGATTCTTGCCTATGTTTATCTCCCAGATGGAAGAATGGTAAATAAGCTTATTTTGGAAAAAGGTCTTGGTTGGACATATTATCATAAGGACAATAGTGAAAAATTTAATGAATTTCTTGATATTCAGAAAAATGCAATGAACTCTGGCACAGGTTTATGGAGCGAGGTGTCAAAGCTTTGGTTTTCAGTAAAGGCAAATCCAAGATCCATGAGGTTTCATTCTCTTGACTGCAAAAAATCAGGCAGGAAAAGTTTCATAGAAAAAAATCCATTCAATGCTTTTTATAAAGGTTATTCACCTTCTAGAAAATGCATGGGTAACTTATTTGAATATAAAAATTAGGTTTTTATGCGTTTTTTATTTATTGAGCCTTATTATGGCGGGTCTCACAAAGTTTTTTGTGAGGGATTAAAAAAATTTTCAACACATGAAATTGACATTGTAAAACTTGGTTCAGAAAATTTTAAATGGAAAATAAGAGGGGCTTCGTGGTATTTTAAAAGTAAGATTAAAAATATTTATGAATATGATGGCATAATCATGACTGATATGATTAATCTGTCAGATTTCAGAGCTTTATATAAAAAAAAGATTCCGCCTGTACTTTTTTATTTCCATGAAAATCAGCTTGATTATCCTTTAGCCAATAATCAGAAAATTGATTATCATTTATGTTTTTCAAATATTAATTCAGCATTGTCTTCTGATTTTCTTTTTTTCAATTCTAATACCCACAAAAAGAGTTTTTTAAAGTCTGTTAATAAAATTATTTCAAGAATGCCAAAAGATGATTTTGATGTTGACTGGATATTAAGTGAATTAAACAAAAAATCAGAATTTATTTATCCTGGCTGTGATTTTTCAAAATATTTAATCAATAAAAAAGAAACAAATAAAATTCCTGTTATTTTGTGGAATCACAGGTGGGATCATGACAAGAATCCTGAAGATTTTTTTAAGATTCTCTCTTTTTTAAAAAGAGATAAAATTAAATTTAAACTTATTATTCTTGGGGAAAAAAGTCTTAAAAAAAATATGCTTTTTTGTGAAGCTAAAAACAAATTTGCAAAAGAAATTATTCATTTTGGATATGTTAAGGATCAAGAAGAGTATTTAACTCTTCTTAAAAAATCTGATATTTCCATTACAACTTCTGTACAGGAAAATTTTGGATATTCTGTTTTAGAAGCAATAAATGCAGGTTGTATTCCAATATTGCCCAAAAGACTGTCATACCCTGAAATTATCAGTTCTAAATTTCATGAAATGGTTTTACATAAAAATATTTCATCAATGTATAATACCCTTAAAAATTACCTTAATGATCCAAAACTGCTAAATCAGGATTGGTCTGAAGAATTAAGAAAAGATATAGAAAAATTTTCCTGGGTAAATCTGATTTCAGAATATGATCAAATACTTGAAAATTTAGCTGATTTATCATAAAAGAAAATAAAAAAAAGGAGGAATAAATGTCTGAAAGCATTAAAATTCATGCAAGGGTTGAATTAGATTCTGAAGTTTTGGAAAACGTCAAAAACAGATGTAAAGAAATAGCAAAAAAAAAGAATCTGAAAATGTACGAAGTTGACCCTGCAGATATGGTAGGAGAGCTTATATCTAAATTTCTGGCCGAAAAAAATATAATTGAATATTCAAAGGATATAAAAAATTACCCTTTAATACTTCAGGATCTGTAAAATGAAGATGATTTCTCAGATATATGAAGTTCAAAGTCCAGAGGAAGCAGCTGAAATTTCAGCACTTGGAGTAGATCATATAGGTTCAGTTGTTTTAGATAAAAACAATTTTTTAAAGGATGAAAGCTTAAAAAATACTGTTTTAGAAGTAAAATCTCTTAAAAAAAAAAGTTCCATAATCCCTCTTTTTTCAAGTTTTGAGGATATAATGAAGCTTATTGATTTTCTTGAGCCGGATATTTTACATTTTTGTGAATCTCTTATTTATGAAAGTGACTACAAAGAAAAAAAATCCTGTGATTTTTTTTTTGAGCTTCAAAATAAATTAAAAACAAGAAATAGATCTCTAAACATAATGCGGTCTATTCCTCTTGCTTCTGAAAAAAGCTCACTTAACGAAAAAGAATTATTAAGAAGCAAAATTGAATTTTTTATTTCAGTTTTTTCTGAGACAAGCAATTTTTTTCTTACAGATACTTTTTTTACACAGGGAAATGACAAACAGCCTGTTCCAGGGTTTGTGGGTATAACTGGACAACTATGTGATCTTGAGGGAGCAAAATTTTTAGTTGATAAATCTAAAATTCCTGTTATTCTTGCCGGCGGTCTTTCGCCAGATAATGTGTTTGAAGCAGCTTTAAAAGTCAGGCCATATGGCCTTGACAGTTGTTCAAATACAAATATAAACGATGATTCAGGGAAAAGCATACGTTTTAAAAAAGATACAAAAAAAGTTAAAAAATTTGTTGAAGAAATAAAACGAGCAGAAAAATATTTAGGTTGAGCTTTTATGTTTTAGAACTTAACAAAGCTAAAATTTATTTTGTTAATTTGCAGCGGATTTATTTTTTTTTAGCAAAATGAGTTTAAATTCATATAAAATTTTATTTATTAAAAAAACGGATAAATTGTTTATCCCTAAAACGAGGAGAATTTATGTTTGAAAGCGGCGATTTAAAAAAAGGTTTAAAAATAATTTACGAGGGAGCTCCCTATGTAATAACCCAGTTTGAATTTGTAAAGCCAGGCAAGGGCCAGGCTCTTTATAAGTGCAGGCTGAAAAATATGCTTACTGGCTCACAATTTGACAATACATTCAGATCCGGTGAAAAATTTGAAAAGGCCGATCTTGAAGAACTTGAAATGGAATACCTTTATCCAGACGGTGAAAATTTTTGTTTTATGGATACAAAAACGTATAATCAGGTTTTTTTAAAGGCAGATCAGATAGGGGAAGACAATATTGGTTTTTTAAAAGAAAATATTGTATGTAAAATTTTATTTTTTGGAACCCAGGCAATTGGAGTAACTCTTCCAAACTTTATTGATCTTAAAGTAGTTGCAACAGAACCTTGGGCAAAAGGTGATACTGCAACAAATGATACAAAACCTGCAACACTTGAAACAGGTATTGTTGTTCAGGTTCCTCCTTTTGTTGATCAGGATGAAATGATCAGGATTGATACAAGAACAGGCCTTTATTCAGAAAGGGTTAAATCCTGATTTATTTGGAGGCAGTTAAAATATATACTGCCTCAAATCAAAGATTAATTTTTTGGTTACTCATTATTTGAATTATTATCCTCATCATCTTCAATTTTTTGTTTATAACCACATTCTTTGTTAATACATTTAAGCTGTTTTCCCTCTTTTTTAGTTTCTTTTTCTACTAGAAACGGGCTGTTGCATAAAGGACATTTTTTGTTAACAGGCTTGTCCCAAAGTGCAAAACTACAGTCAGGGAATTTGCTGCATCCGTAAAAAACTTTTCCTCTTCTTGATCTTTTTTCTACAAGCTCTCCGCTGCATCCAGGTTCAGGGCATTTTACTCCTGTTTTGCTTTTTTCTCCTGCATTTGCAAGAGACTGGGTATATTTACATTCCGGATAGCCCGAACAGGCAAGAAAGGGGCCGAATTTTCCCTGTTTTATAACCATTGGTTTGCCGCATTTTGGGCAGATTTTGTCAGATTCAGGAATTTCAGCTTCAAGTGCTTCATTTTTTATAAGTTTGATGCTGCCTTTTTCATCTCTTTCATAATTTGAAGAAAATGTGCAGTCAGGGTATCTGTCACAGGCTATAAATGGTCCGTTTTTACCAACCTTGATTTTTAGTTCACCTTTTTTGCATTCAGGACATTTAATACCAGTTGAAAGCCCAACACCCTTAATGCTGAGCATGTTTTTTTCAGCTTCAGTAAGATTTTTTTCAAATCTTTTATAAAAATTATTTAATACATCTAAAAGGTCAAGTTCTGAATGTTCAATTTTATCTAAATCGTCTTCAAATTTAGCTGTAAAATCAACATTTAAAATTTCGGGGAAATTATCAACAAGAAGATCTGTAACAATAATACCAAGTTCTGTTGGATAAAATTTCCTGTTTTCTAATACAACATAACCTTTATTTTTTATGGTTGATAAAATTGTTGCATAGGTTGACGGTCTTCCAATACCGTTTTCTTCAAGAGCTTTTACAAGTGATGCTTCCGTATATCTTGGAGGAGGCTGGGTAAAATGCTGTGACGGAGTAATTTTTTCTCTTAAAAGTTTTTCTTTTTCATCTAGTGGAGGAAGTTCTTTGGAATCTTCTGCTTTGGCAGTTTCATTTTGATAAACGGCCATATAACCCATGAAAGCAGTAGTCGAGCCTGAAGCAGAAAAAGTATAATCCCCTGCAGATATTTCGCATGATACCTGATTAATGATTGCATTGCTCATTTGAGATGCAACAAATCGTTTCCATATTAGTTCGTATAATGCGAACTGATCCTTGTTAAGGTAATTTTTTATTTTTTCAGGAGTATTAAATACAGAAGTCGGCCTTATTGCTTCATGAGCATCTTGAGCTTTGTTTTTATTTGTAAATATTCTTTGGGATTTTGGAGCAAAGTCATTTCCAAGATTTTCTTTAATCCATGCAAACGCTTCATCAGAGGCATCCTTTGAAACACGTATTGAGTCAGTTCTCATATATGTTATAAGTCCGACATGGCCTTCATTCCCAAGTTCAATACCTTCATAAAGCTGCTGTGCAAGAGTCATGGTCTTTTGTGCTGAAAATCTTAGTTTTGTAATTGAATCCTGCTGCATTTTACTTGTAATAAATGGAGGCTGAGGTGTTTTATTTATGGTTTTTCTTTTAATTTTTTCTATTATAAATTCTTTGTTTTCAATCTCATTTAATATTGTGTTTGATGTATTTTCATCAGTAATTTTTATTTTTTTTTGATTTTTTTTGGTAAGTTTAGCTTCAAATTGTTCTTTTGTGTCATATTTCGCAAGAAGGGCAGTAATATGCCAGTATTCTTCAGGTTCAAATGCCTGGATTTCTCTTTCACGCTCGCATATCATTCTCACAGAAACTGATTGAACTCTTCCAGCAGAAAGGCCTCTTTGAATTTTTTTCCAGAGAAGGGGTGATATTTGATAACCTACAAGTCTGTCTAAAATTCTTCTAGTCTGCTGTGCATCAAATTTGTTTTTATCAAGTTCAAGAGGTTTTTTTATTGATTCTTCAATTCCGTTTTTTGTTAATTCATGAAGAAGAATACGGTAAAATTTTCTGTTTTTTTTCTTTAAAATCTCAGCAGTATGAAATGCAATGGCTTCTCCTTCCCGGTCAGGGTCAGGTGCAAGATAAATTATTTCTTTGTCTTTTGCAGCATCTTTAAGAGCTTTTATTGTTTTTTGCTTGCCGTTTATAACCTGATATTCAGGGGTAAAGTTATTTTCAATGTCAATGCCGATTTTTTTTGGAGGTAGATCTTTAATATGGCCTGCTGTTGCAGTAACATCAAAGTCTTTTCCAATGTATTTTTTTAAAGTCCTGACTTTTGTAGGGGACTCAACTATAAGTAAGGGTTTGCTCAATTTTAATCCTCTGTCAAATAATAAAATTTTCCCGGAAGCTGTTTGATAATTCCTTCAAGTTCCAGATTTAATAAAACAGATCCAATTTGATTTGAATATTTTAAGTTGCAGTTTCTGCATATCTCGTCAATATTAAGCGGAATTTCGGACTGTTTCAGAGCTTTAATCACAGTTTCCTCATTAAAATCAAGAGATTTTTTTTTGTTATCAATTCTTAAACTCTCAATTTGAAGCCATGGGAACTCTTCAAAAATTTCTATTACACTGTTAATTTTTTTAGCACCAAGCTCATTTAGCAAATCCGTTCCAGGTGATTTTGTCTGTTCAAGATTTACAACAAAAATTTCTTTTCCCTGTTCAGCACCTGTTTTTGCAGTTATAATTGCTCCGCTTTTTTCACCAGCTTCAACTACTACAACTCCTATAGAAATTCCAGAAACAATTCTGTTTCTTTTAGGAAAATTATGTGTGTCAGGAGGCTGATTTAAAAAAAATTCGGAAAATATTCCACCGTTTTTTTCAATTATTTTATTAAATAAAGTTCTATGCTCCCGTGGATAAATATTTAAAAGTCCGCTTCCTAAAACTGCTGTTGTTCCGCCTGAAAAATTAAGTGCTGAGCTATGGCTTGCACCATCAATTCCAAGAGCCATTCCGCTTATGACCCTTACACCCGATTTTGATATAATACGAGCTAGTTTAGATGCTTTTGCTCTTCCTTCATTGCTTGCTTTTCTTGAGCCTACAATTGCAATACATACAATGTCTGAAGGATGGTTTCCCATTAAATATAAAAAAGGGGGCGGATCAATTATATTTTTTAAAAGAACAGGGTAATCTTCATGATTGAAATGAATAAATTTGATATTTTCTTTTAAAATTGATTTTATTTCATCTTTTATAAAATTAGTTTCTTTAGCTTGTTTAATGGATTGAGCCTTTTTTTGAGTCATTCCATCAATAGAACATAATTCTTTTATTGAGGCAGAAAAAATTTTTTCGGGGTTTGAAAATTTTTCTATGAGTCTTTTTGTTAAAATATTTCCAACCCCATTGACTGATTTTAAAACCAGCCATGGCGAAATATCTAAGTCCATAAGATTGATAATTATAATATTTCTCTAAGTTTTGATTGTGCTTTTGGAGCTGCATTTGAAAAAGGATAATTTTTTATCACTTTTTGAAGAAGCTCTTTTGCCTTATCATTGTTTTTTAAATTTAAATAAGAATAGCCTGCTTTAAGCATAGCATCAGGGCATTTGGTCCCATCTGGATAATTTTTGGTTACAAGCTCAAAAATTTCTGCTGATTTTTTGTAGTCACTTTGTGCATAAAAGGCTTCGCCTTTCCAATAAAGAGCATTGTCTGCAAGAGTTTCATCTGGATATTTTTTTAAAAATTCATCAAAAGTTTCAATTGCTTTAGAGTAATTTTTATTTTTTAAGTAATTATATCCTTTTGCATATAGTTTTTGCGGACTTAAACTTTCTTCTTTAACTTCAGTGATTTGAATTGAGTCTATTTGTTTTTCAGATGTATTTTCAGTAATTGAAGAATTTGATTTTTCTGGATTATTTTTTATCATTTGTTCGTGGTTATCTACTATAAACTGGATTATTGAAAGCCTGCTGTAAAGTTTTTCAATTTTATCCTCTACAGCACTCAGCCTTTTATCAATAAGATTTAATTCAGTTTGTGAATTATCCGGATTATTTTTAGTTTTTGAAGCACATCCTGAAAAAATTAGAATGAACAAAAAAATAAAAAATATTTTCCCGGCATTTAAAGCCGGGATTTTATTTTGGAAAAAACCTTTTATCATTTTGATTTCCATGCAAGCAAAAAAGGACTTGCAATAAAAATTGATGAATATGTACCTATTATTATTCCTGTAATCATAGCAAGAGAGAAATCGTGAATAATACTTCCGCCAAGCACAAAAAGAGCTATTAAAACAAGAAGGGTTGTTCCTGAGGTAAGTATAGTTCTGCTTAAAGTTTCGTTTATACTTTTGTTTATTAATTCACCAAGACTTAAATGTTCTTTTTCGGTTTTTAAATTTTCCCTTATTCTGTCAAATACAATTATTGTGTCGTTAAGAGAATAGCCTATAATTGTAAGAATAGCTGCAATTATTGGAAGGTTGAATTCAATATTTAAAATTGAGAAAAGGCCTACTGTAATAAGAACATCATGAATAAGTGCACATATTGCTCCCATTGCAAATCTTAAATCTCTGTACCAGAAAATGATAAGGCTTGCTGTAAGTGCAAAAAGAATGAGATATGGGATACTTATATTTAAAAGAGACAGCAGGTAAACTGCACCCATAAGACTTCCTGCTATTACACCGCTTTCTCCCCATTTCATTTCAAATCTTCCAGAAATATAAATTGTTATAAAAAGAAGTGAGTAAAATATTGCAAGAAGAGCCTTTGATCTAAGTTCGTTGCTTACCTGAGGGCCAACCATATCAACACTTAAAATATTTGCCTTATTGTTTGATACGGAAATTACATTAGATAAATTTTTTATAAAGCTGTTGTCTAAATGCTCCGAATCAAGAAGTCTGATTTGGAACTGGTTTTGTCCTTCTTCTCCAAATTTTTGTATTACAGGAGATTTTAATCCTGAATCAATGAGCTTTTGCCTTACATCTCCAGTAGATATTGCTGATTCATATTCTACAATGAACTGGGTTCCACCAGCAAAGTCAACTCCATACTTGGGACCTTTGTGAGCAATCAGGGTAAGAATGCTTGCAATAATCAGAAACAAAGACAGAAAAAAAGCTGTTTTTCTTTGTCCAATAAAATTTATGTTAGTTCCGGGCTTAATGAATTCCATATGAAAATATTCCCCTTAGATAGAAAGTTTTTTAGTCCCTTTTCCAGAGTAAATGTAATCAAATATTACCCTTGAAACAAAAAGTGCTGTAAAAAGGCTTGAAAGAATGCCAAGTGTTAAAGTAACTGCAAAACCCTTTACTGGTCCGGTGCCAAACTGAAAAAGAACTATGGCTGCAATAAGCGTTGTTACGTTTGCATCCAGAATAGTCAAGGCTGCTCTTTCAAATCCGTTTGAAATTGCTGCATAAGTTGAAACTCCGAGTCGAAGCTCTTCTCTTATTCTTTCAAAAATTAGAACATTTGCATCAACAGCCATACCTATTGTAAGAATCATGCCTGCAATTCCTGGCAGTGTAAGTGTTGCCTGAAATGCAGCAAGACCTGCACCGATAAGAAGAATATTTATTATAAGTGCAAAATTTGCAATAAGGCCTGCACCGCTGTAGTAAATTGCCATAAATATTATGACTAAAGAACCGCCGACTGCCATGGATATAAGACCTTTTTTTATTGAATCAGCTCCAAGAGTTGGTCCAACAGTTCTTTCTTCAATAATTTTTACAGGGGCTGGAAGAGCACCGGCTCTAAGAACAATTGCAAGATCCCTTGCTTCTTCAACAGTAAAACTTCCTGTTATCTGAGCTTTACCGCCAGAGATTCTGTCCTGAATTACTGGTGCTGAATAAACTTTTCCGTCAAGCACGATTGCAAGCCTTTTTTGAATATTTTCAGCAGTAAGCTGATCAAATATTCTTGCTCCCTTGGAATTGAATTCTATGGAAACGTAAGGATCATTAAATTGTGTATCAAAATTTACTTTTGCGTCTGTAAGATATTCACCTGTAAGAGTAGTACTTTTTTTAAGTACAAAAGGCGTTTTTTTGTTTTCAGTGTCAGAAATTTGATAAGCAATTTCACTTGTCATTGGAAGGTTGTCAATATCAGCTTTTTCATCAACAAGTTTAAATTCAAGCTGTGCTGTTTTGCCAATTAAATTTTTTGCTCTTTCAGGATCGTCTATTCCAGGAAGCTGAATTAAAATTCTGTTGTCACCTTGTCTTCTGATGTCTGGTTCAGATACTCCAAATTCGTCAATTCTTCCTCTTATGGTTTCAAGAGCCTGATCAACTGATAGTTTTTTGATATTTTTTACTTCTTCTTCTTTCATACTTACGACAAACTTATTTTCAGAATTTCCTTTTTGAAAGGAAAGTTCAGGAAATTGTTTTTTTAAAATTTCAGAAAAAGCATTAAAATCATCTTTACTGTCAATTGTTACATCAAATTTTGAAATTCCAGACTTAACTACAGACTTATATCTTATTCTTTTTTCTTTAAATTCTTCTCTTACGCTTGAAACAAGTCTTTCAGTTCTGTTTTCAACAGCTTTGTCAGTATCAACCTGCATTATAAGGTGCATGCCTCCCTGAAGATCAAGACCAAGATTTATCTGCTTGTGAGGCCAGATATCAGGATAGAAGGTTGGAACTACAAGTACAGCTGATATTATTATTGCAGAAATGACTATAATTGCTTTCCAGGGAATGGGTCTCAAGATGATATCCTCTCAGTTTTGGCGGTTTTTACGCATTTTCCTTGTTCAGTACAGAAACAATATTTCCTCTTACAAGTTTGATTTTAACCTGATCTGCAACTTCAAGAGTTACATTTGTTTCATCAAGTGAGGAAATAGTTCCGTAAAGTCCTCCGCTTGTTATTACTCTGTCTCCTTTTTTCAGGTTTTCAATCATTTCTCTGTGCTGCTTGGCTTTTTTCTGCTGAGGTCTTATAAGAAGGAAATAAAAAATAACAAACATTATTATTAAAGGTACAAAGGCTCCTAAACCGCCTTGTGCTCCTCCAGCACTTCCAGCATTACCCATTGCATAAACTTCGGAAATCAAAATATGCCTCCTTAAAAAATAAAAATTTAGGTTTAATTCAAATTAAAATATATTGTGTATAAATGAAAATTATTCAAGCGTCAATTGTCTTGTCAATTTACAGAGTCTATCCAGAGATTTTTTCCGTCAAATACAACCCTGTTTATATTGTTTAATGAAATATCATTTAAAAGTTCTGCTATTTCGGTCATTTTATAAATTATTACTTTTCCTTCAGGCTCGAGAATATTTATATCGCTTGATATTTCACCTGTTTTAAGTGAGTAAATACTTACAGTTTCCTCTGAAAATTTAAGTATTTTTCCAATACCTGAACTATAGCCTCCGTTTACAGGCTCGTCAGAACTTTCGCTTAAACTTATTCCTTTTTTTATGAAAAGTTCTCTTAAAAGCCTGAAATGAATATCCCAGAGATTATCGCCTTTTTTAACTATGTAAAGGCCATAATCTTTAGGTCTTGTTTTTTCATTTATTTTAAGGTCTTTTGAAACTACATTGCCCTTTAAAATCATATCTTTTTCTTCAATTGATCTTAAATCTATAATTTGACCGTTAATATCAGCTGATTCATCGGATTTTAGAACCATATCAAGACCTTCATCTACTCCATATTCTTTTTTTCTTTTTTCCATAAGCATCAGATCTTCGGAATTTTTAACTGATATAGTTGTTTTGTTTTCAATTTTTATTTCTTTTTTAGGTTCTTTTTCATAAATTTCAGCCGGATTTTTTTTTGAGAAATTATTTACAGCTACAATACCAAGTATGGTTGAAACTGAGATAACAGCAATTATTAATAGAATTTTTGCTTTCATTATAAATACCGCCAAAGTTATATGGTTATAATTATTGTTTTTAGAATAAAGTAAAATATCAGGTATTTTAAACAAATAAAATACTTCATTACAATAATTTTTAATTAAAAGACTTTTTTATGGATAACATTGTATTGTTGCCATTTTTAGTCTGATGTGGCATGAGTATAAAAATTTTAAAATTAATTTTCTGGAGGAAAAAAATATATGGAAGAAATTTATAGTGCCGAAAATATTGAAAAAAAATGGCAGGAATACTGGGAAGAAAATAAGTGCTTCAAAGTTTATGAAGATAATACTAAGAAAAAATTCTATCTTCTTGAAATGTTTCCATATCCTTCAGGCAAACTTCATATGGGTCATGTAAGAAACTATACAATTGGTGATCTTACAGCAAGATATAAAAAAATGAAGGGTTTTAATGTAATTCATCCAATGGGCTGGGATGCTTTTGGAATGCCTGCTGAAAATGCTGCAAGAGACAATAATACCCATCCTGCAAAATGGACTTATGCAAATATTGACAATATGAAAAAACAGTTGAAAAGGCTAGGGTTTAGCTATGACTGGTCAAGGGAGGTTACAACCTGCACACCTGAGTATTACAGATGGGAACAGTGGCTTTTTATTCAGATGTATAAAAAAGGCATGGCTTACAGAAAAATGGCAAGCGTTAACTGGTGTGAAAAATGCCAGACAGTTCTTGCAAACGAACAGGTTGAAGACGGACAGTGCTGGAGATGTTCAAGCGAGGTTTCCCAGAAAAAACTAAATCAATGGTTTTTTAAAATTACTGATTATGCTGAAGATCTTTTAAATTACTGTGATAAACTAACAGGCTGGCCTGAAAAAGTTACAACAATGCAAAAAAACTGGATCGGAAAAAGTGAAGGTGCATACATTGATTTTGATGTTGAAGGCATTGATGAAAAAATAAAGGTTTTTACAACAAGACCTGATACTTTATATGGATGTACATTTATGTGTCTTGCTCCGGAACATCCTTTAGTTGAAAAATTTGCATCTTTTTCAGGAAAACTTGATGAAGTAAAAAAATTTCAGGAAAAAGTTTCACGCCAGGAAAGAACTGCAAAAGCAATTGAAACAGCTGAAAAAGAAGGCGTTTTTACAGGGGTTTACTGCATAAATCCTGCAAATAACAGAAAAGTTCCTGTTTATGCTGCAAATTTTGCACTTATGGAATATGGAACAGGTGCAGTAATGTCAGTACCGGCACACGATCAAAGGGATTTTGATTTTGCAAAAAAATACAATCTTGAAATTATTCCGGTTATTACCCCAAAAAATGAAGATTTAACTGAAGATAGTCTTGAAAAAGCATATTCACTGCCGGGAATTTTAAAAAATTCAGAGGAATTTAACGGCAAAAATAATGAAGATGCAAAAAAACTTATAGTAGAAAAACTTTCTCTTGATAAAAGAGCAGAAAGTGCAGTTACCTACAGATTAAGGGACTGGGGAATTTCACGCCAAAGATACTGGGGTACTCCAATTCCAATGATTCACTGCGAAAAATGCGGAATAGTTCCTGTAAATGAAGAAGACCTTCCAGTAAAACTTCCGGAAGAAGCAAATATACTTGAAAACGGAAGTTCTCCACTTCCAGTGCTTGAGTCCTTTTATAAGGTAAAGTGTCCAAAATGCGGAATGGATGCAAAAAGAGATACAGACACAATGGATACCTTTGTTGAATCCTCATGGTATTTTTTAAGATACTGCTCACCAGAGTTTGATAAGGGAATGTTTTCAAAGGAAGCAGCAGATTACTGGATGCCTGTTGATCAGTACATAGGCGGAGTAGAACATGCTGTTATGCACCTTTTATATTCAAGATATTTTACAAGGGTTTTAAATGATTTAGGTCTCGTTTCAGTAAGAGAACCCTTTGAAAATCTTCTTACCCAGGGAATGGTGTGCAAGGAAATAATGAAATGTCCGGTCCATGGATATATTTATCCTGAACAGGCAAAAAAATCTGAAAAAGGAAATCTTGAATGCACAATCTGCGGTTCTGCAATTGAAGTTGGCCGCAAGGAAAAAATGTCCAAATCAAAGAAAAATGTTGTTGATCCAAATTCTTTAATTGAAAATTACGGTGCAGATACAACAAGGCTTTTTTCACTTTTTGCAGCACCTCCAGAACGTGATCTTGAATGGACAGAAGAAGGTGTTGAAGGTGCAAACAGATTTTTAAACAGAGTTTGGCGTCTTGTTTCTGGTCTTATAAATGAAATAAAAGGGTCAACTCCATTTAAAGGCGATTTTGACAAGCTTTCAGGTGCTTCAAGGGATATTTATAGAAAAACAAATGAAACAATAGAAAAAGCAGAATATGATATAGACAGATTCCACTATAACACTGCAATTGCAATTGTAATGGAGCTTGTTAATCTTATTTATTCATCTCTTGATAAAAAAGAAGATTTAAATAATGAAGTTTTAATGCATGCTGTTGAATCAATTATTTTAATTCTTTCCCCAATGGTTCCCCATTTTTGCCAGGAACTCTGGTCTTTGACAGGCCATGATTCAATTCTTACTGAAGAGCTTTGGCCTCAAATTGACAAAAAGGCTCTTGTTTTAGATGAGGTTTTAGTTGTAGTTCAGATTAATGGAAAATTAAGAGCCAAATTAAATATTGTACCAGACACTGATGAAGAAGAAGTTAAAAAACTTGCATTTGAAAATGAAGCTGTAAAAAAATACACTGAAGGTAAAACCCCTAAAAAAATAATTTATATTAAAAACAAAATTTTAAATATAGTTTTGTAAATTAAAGCCGGTTTAATCCGGCTTTTAAATATCTGGGTAAAATAAATTTATGAATAAAAATAATTTTTTCCTTTTAGTATTTTTTGTTTTAAATGGCTGCGGCTATCATTTTTCAGGCAGCGGGTCTCTTCCTTCCTCCATAAAAAAGGCAGAAATAGGCATTTTTGAAAATAGAACAGGATTTTCAAGAATTGATACCTGCATGAGAGATGAGTTTATTCGTGAATTTTCAAGATATAATATTTTAGGTTCAGAGGATAAGGCACAGGGAATTCTCAAAGGCCAGATTTTGAATATGTCAGTTTCAAATCCTGTTAAAAGTTCTTCTGGAGGTTCTTATGAAAGAAGGATCACTATTGTTTTAAATATTGTATTTGAAGATTTTAAAGGCAGTGTTCTTTTTAAAAGAAATAATTTCAGTGAAAATTATGTATTTGAAACAAGCTCGGATGACTCTTACAGCTTTGGTGTCCCCTATGATGCAATGAGCGAACTATGTGTTAAGGTATCAAGAAGGATAGTTATGGAACTTACTTCGGATTTTTAAAAATCTTTAATGCAAAAAAAATAAAGGCATATCTTAAATTTTTAGAAAAAAGGATATGCCTTGAATTTTTTATTTTAAACGGACTTTTTAGGAATTTATTGTTTTTTCAACAAATTTTGTAAGTCGTGAAATTTTACGTGAAGCTGTGTTTTTATGAATACTGCCTTTTTGTGCAGCTTTGGTAATTATAGAAGTTGCCTGGCTAAGGAAGTTTTTTACAGTATCTTCTTTTGCCTGTGCTGCTGCAATGGTTTTTTTGGTGATTGTTTTTACTTTTGTTTTAACAGCTTTGTTTCTTAAATTTCTTTTTTCGTCCTGTTTAACTCTTTTTAAAGCTGACTTATGATTTGCCAATTTCTTGCTCTCCTTTTAAATTTCAAATATTTATAAATTAAAATTTTTAAATTTATTACAAATAAAATTAACTATCTTTTTTTTAAAAACTTGTCAATTTTTTTTAAAAGTTATATTCAAATTAGCGGTTTTTAAAAATTTTACTTCTGTTTACCTCAAAAATAATAATTAAAAAAAAATCAGGGTAAAGTAAAAATATGTCTCAGGTAAAAAAACTTTTCACTTCAGCCGGAATTGTAAGTCTTTCAACCCTTTTAAGCAGAATACTTGGGTTTGTAAGAGATATGGTTATTGCTTCTTTTTTTGGAGCTGGAACAGCAGCTGATGCTTTTTTTGTAGCATTCAGGATTCCAAATCTTTTTAGAAGACTTCTTGCAGAGGGTTCACTTACAACTGCATATGTTCCTGTTTTTACATCAATATTAAATCAAAGAGGAAAAACAGAGGCAAATCTTTTTGCTGAGGCGTCATTTAGGTTTTTTTCAATATTTTTGTTTTTTTTCTGTATTTTGGGAGCAGCAAGTTCACCAATTATAATAAAGCTTACAGCACCAGGCTTTTTTGAAATACAGGGAAAAGCAGAATTATCAATAGCCTTAACCAAAATAATGTTTTTTTATCTTTTTTTTATCTGCCTTGTTGCTCTTTGCATGGGAGTTTTAAACAGTCTTGAACATTTTTTTGCTCCGGCAATAGCACCTGTTTTTTTAAATATTTCCATGATTTCTTCAGTTCTTTTATTTGGTTCATATTTTAGCGAACCTGTATATGCTCTTGCCTTTGGAGTAATTGCAGGCGGTTTTGTCCAGCTTTTGATTCAGTTTCCGTTTTTATTTAAAAAAGGGATAAATCCCTTTAAGGGGATAAAACTTTGGCACAGTGATATTAAAAAAGTTACAAAGCTTATGGGACCAACTGTTTTTGGAGCAGCAGTCTATCAGATAAGCATACTTGTAAATACAATTCTTGCTTCATTTTTGCAGCCAGGAAGTGTTTCATATCTTTATTATTCAGACAGACTTGTTCAATTCCCACTTGGAATATTTGGTATTACAGCAGGAATTGTTGTTCTTCCCTTAATGTCTTCTCAGGTTGAGCAAAAAAAATTTGATGAACTTTCAAAAACATTAACAGAAGGCCTTTTGTTTATAATGTTTATTACTTTTCCTGCAAGTATTGGCCTTGCTGTACTTGGAATTCCTGTAATAAAACTTTTGTTTGAAAGGGGGGAATTTACCCCGCAGATGACAATTTATACTTATTATGCTCTGTTATGTTATCTGCCAAGTCTTTTTGCTGCTTCAAATTTAAGGATTCTTATTTCTTTTTTTTATTCTTTTAAAGATGCAAAAACACCTGTAAAAGCTGGAATAATCTCTTTTATTATAAATATATTTGCTGCACTTATTTTAATGAATTTTTTATCTTTTGCAGGACTTGCTCTTGCGTTATCAATTGGAACTATTACAAATTTTTTGATTCTTTTTGTAAAAATAAAGACAAAAATTAAAAAACCGGATTTAACAATTTTTTTAAAAAGAACTTTTTTTATTGCTTTTGCTTCTGTATTTATGGGAGCAATTGTTTATTTTACAGATTTTTATTTTGCAAAAGTTTTTACAGGTTCAACTTCAATGCTTTTGATTAGAATTTTTTTTGAAATTTTAATTGGCCTTATTGTTTATTTTTTGTTTTGTATTTTTTTTAAGCTTCCTGAAGTTCGTGCTTTCAGGCTTATTTTAGGGAGAAAAAAATGAATTTTAAAACTTTTTCCATTTTTTTTCTTATAATTTCATTTGTTTATTTTTGTTATATTATTTTCAATGATCAGGGGTATTTAAAGGTCAAAGAGCTTGAAGCAGCCAGAAACACACTTGAAGAAAATAATTTAAAAATTGAAAATGAAATAGAAAATTTGTCAAGAAAAGTTGTAAGGCTGAAAAATGATCCCAAATATATTGAGCATATTATAAGAAATGAATTTAATATGGTAAAGGAAGATGAAATTGTTTTATTTATAAAGGATGAAAATTTTAATGGAAAATCTCAATAAAAATAAAACATATATAAATCTGTTAAAACAAAATGGATATAATTCCTATGCCAAATTGCTTGAAAATAATGAAGAACTTAAATATTTGCAAATTTTGGAAGATTTTATAAAAATTATTACAAAAAATAAAAATTCCGATGAAATTAAAGATATTAGAAAAAGATATATAAAAAGATTTGAAAGGAAAAATATTTGATGTCAAAAATTATGCCTCTAAAAACAGCTCTTACAATTGCAGGTTCTGATTGTTCAGGCGGAGCTGGAATTCAGGCTGACTTGAAAACTTTTCAGGCAAATATGGTTTTTGGAATGAGTGTTATTACAGCTGTTACAGTCCAGAACACAAAAGGTGTGACAAATGTTCAAAATATTGATCCTGAAATTGTCAAAGGCCAGATAAAAGTATTGTTTGAAGATATTAATATAGATGCTGTTAAAATAGGCATGCTTTCAAACTGTGAAATAATTGAAGCAGTAAGGCAGGGCCTTTCTAATAAAAATTTGGAATTTATTGTTTTGGATCCTGTAATGATTTCAAAATCAGGTTTTTTGTTAATAGCAGAAGATGCTGTTGAAAAAATGAAAAAAGAGCTTTTTCCTATTTCTTTTATTGTTACTCCAAATATTCATGAAGCTTCAAAAATTACAGGCAAAAAAATTGAAAATCTTAAAGATATGGAAAAGGCTGCAAAATCAATTTTTGAGCTTGGGCCTTTAAATGTCCTTGTAAAAGGTGGACATTTAAAAGGTAACGACTCTACAGATGTTTTGTATGACGGAAATAAATTTTATTATTTTAATGGGAAAAAATTTGAAACAAAAAATACACATGGTACAGGCTGTACACTTTCTTCTGCAATAGCAGCAAATTTAGCAAAGGGAGAAACTATTTTTCAAAGTGTAAAAAATTCAAAGGAATATATAACAGGTGCAATTGAAAACTCCATTTCACTTGGACATGGCTGCGGACCTACCCATCATTTTTTTAAATTTTACCAATGGCAGAAATAAAATTTATTGTTTATAAAAATAGAAATCTAAAAAACAAAGCAGAAGAAATTGCAGTTAAAACTTCATGTTTACCTGTTTTTTTTGAAGATTTTTTAAAAATTGAAGACAAAGGTGAATTTTATTTTTTTGCTGGTGAAAATAATTTTGAAATAAGATTTTCAAATATTTCTTCAAATGGAATTACTGTTGATTTTGCAAGCAGTAAAATGAACCATAGAATTAAAACCTCAACTGTCAAAAATCCCCTTGCAAAAGCCTGCGGACTAAAAGGTAAAATGGATAAAAAACCTTTTATAATTGATGCTACAGCAGGTCTTGGAACAGATTCCTTCCTTCTTTACTTTCTTGGTGCCAAGGTTTTTGGCTTTGAAAGAAATCTTTTTTTATTTTATCTTCTTGAAAATGGGCTTAAAAAATATTTTAAAGCAAACAAAAATGACAATAATCTTTTATTCATAAATTCAGATTCTTTTAATTTTTATAATAAGCTTTTGCAAAATAATATAATTGAAAAACCAGATGTTATTTATCTTGATCCAATGTATCCCCTTGAAAATAAAAAAAAGGCAAAACCCAAAAAAGAACTTGAGGTTTTAAGAAAAATTATTGGGAAAGACATTGATTCTTCCATACTTTTTAAAGAGATTTTAAATTATAAAAATTTAAGAATAGTTGTAAAGCGTCCAATTCATTCACCCTTAATTTCAGATTTAATTAAACCCTCCCACAAAATAGAATCGAAATTAGTTAGATATGATGTTTATTTTACATGATTTTTAAACTTTAGCTAAAACAATAATGCTTAAAGTAAACATTGTTATCTATAAAAAAACTGTTTTTTGTATTTAAGTGCTTTTCAATTTGTTGCGATAATACATTTAAGGCCTGAAAAGGTTTAATTTATCCTCAAAGTTCAGGGAGGATCTTATGCTGGATAATTTTAAAAGAATAAAAAAAATCAGTGACATGGCAGAAGGTGAAAAAGCTTATATTCAGCTTGGAGGACTTGTTTCAGACGAGCATGGCAGATTATGGCTTAATCTTGAAGGAAAAGTTTCAACAAAGGGCGGCAGTGTTATTAGTCCTGTGATTAAAAGAACAGGAAAAAGAAAGCATGATTTTGAAATAGACAATAATAATGCCTATACACCCTATATTGTAGAATCTGAAACTTTAAAAAATGATAATTATTTTGTTTGTTTAGATGAAGTTATTGAAGTCAGTTTAAAGTCTGATATTGAAATAAAAAAACTAGATTCAATTAAAGAAAAATTAAGTCCTTTGTATAATATATTTTTAAATCATGAAGTTTTGAACCAGGTTCTTATAAATACAAATATTCCTGAAATAACAAGGGGAGAAAAGCCTGTTTTTTCCGGGGTAATACTTTACGGAGAAGGCGGAACAGGCAAAACTTCACTTCAAAAGGCAATAGGCGAAGTTTATAAAAACTGCGGTGCAATAGCTGAAGAACTTAATGTTGCTTCAATGTCTGAAAAATATATTGGCTCACTTGGAAATAATCTTGATAAAAAGATTGCTGAGATAAACAAAATGTCTGAAAAAATGAATGTGCCTGCATTTATATTTCTTGATGAAGCAACATCGCTTGTAATGAGCAGGGAAACCCATAATTCATCTGGTGCAGACTATTATCAGGAAGCAGTTGATGTATTGAAAAAATATATTTCAAATTATCCAAATCTTGTTTTTTCAATAACAACAAATGCAATGCCAGATATTTATGATGATACTCTTGTAAGAGAGGGAAGGCTTTTACCGGTTCTTATTCCTCTCCCAGGCAAAGAAGAAAAAACAAAAATGTGGGAATTTTTTCTTAATAAATACGAAATTATTAAAAATCTTGAAAAATCCAGTTATGAAGAGCTTGCAGAGCTTACATCAGAAGAAAAAGGTTCTTTTATAAGTGAATTTTCAAAAGGTTATATTCCAGGGAAAAAGCTTGAAGAAGAAACAAGACTTTCAAATACAGATTCAATTCTTGATTCCCTTTCAAAAGGAGTTTATGCAAGTATTGAAAAGGTTAAGGAAAAAATAAACTTTGATATAATTTTTTCTGATCTTGAAAAAGCAGTTCAAAAAGGAAGAAAAAGAAACAAAATCAAAAATCAGATTGGCTTTAAAAGGATTGAAGCTGAGTAAAATTTTTAAAAACCTGTAAACCTGCCAAAAAGACCGGAATAAAATTTCCGGTCTTTTTTTTAAATTAACATATTAATAAGATTAAAAATTAGTGGAAGACTAGCAAAACTTAATACAATTCCGCTTCCAACAAGGGCAGCTGCAAGGGCTGGTTTTATGTCTGCCATTATTGCCATTGCACCGGCTGTAACCATCGAAGGCATTCCAGCCTGAAAAATGGAAATTTTTGATGCAAATGAATTAAAGCCTGAAATTTTGCAGATAAATAGTGCAAATAAAGGCATTAAAATAAGCTTTAGCAAAAGTCCGAAAATAAGCTTTGATTTTACATTGTTTCCAAGACGAAGTGAAAGCTGATACCCGACAGCAATCATTACAAGGGGTACAAGGGTTTGTGCAAGGGAATCAATAATAATTGAAAATGTTTTTGGGTATTCAAAGTTTTTGAAAATAAAAGCAATAATAAGTGCAATAAAAGGAGGAAAAACAAGTATTTTTTTAAAAATATTTGTAAAAGTCGGTTTTAAGGTGTTTTTGCCGTAAACTGCAAGAATAAATGATCCATAAGTTGTAAAGGCAAGAAAAGTTCCTGTCTGATCATATAACAGAGCAAAAGGTACACCTTGTTCTCCGTAAAATGCATTTACCATTGGGAGTCCAAAAAAAGCAGTATTGCCTAATGGAATCAAAAGAAGAAGGCATCCTGTAACATCTCTTTCAAAGTTAAACAGTTTTGAAAATATTAGAATTAATGCAACAGAAAAAATAAGGCAGAGCCAGGGAATAAGAGCTGTTATAAAGAGGTTTTCATCAAAATTAAGCTCAGGAATTTTAATTAAAATAAGTGCAGGAAGGGAAAAATAAATTACAAAAAGATTTAAAACCTTTCCTGTGTCCAAAGGAAAATCTGGGATTTTTTTTACTGCAATTCCTGCTAAAAGATATGTCATTGTTATTATAAAAGTTTCCATTTTACCATCCTTAATAAAAATCATTATGACGTGTAATTTAAGGAAATTGTTTTGTCAAATCAATTAGTGGAGCAAAAAAAACTTGTTTTGAAATTAATACCATTTATTATGTGCTAAATTAACTCATTTAAAAAACGGCGGTATTTATGAAAGCTGAAATCATATCTACAGGAAAAGAAATTCTTGCAGGAGATATTTTAGATACAAATACAAATTTTATTACATCAAAGCTTACAAAAAAAGGAATTGATGTTATTTATCACCATTCCTGTACTGATAATGAATCTGATCTTGCAGCTCTTATTTATGGTGCATCAAAAAGATCAGAACTTGTAATTATAACCGGAGGACTTGGTCCAACATCAGATGATAAAACAAGATTTGCAGTTTCCAAAGTCCTAGATTCACCTCTTGTCATGAATAAAGGTGCTTTTCAGTCAGTTGAAAGGTTTTTCATAAAAAGAAATATGAAAATGCCTGAAGAAAATTCAATCCAGGCTCTTATTCCTGAAAATGCAGATTTTATTGAAAACAACTTTGGAACAGCTCCAGGTATTTATTTTAAACTTGGAAAGGCTGAAATTTTTTGTTTTCCCGGAGTTCCATATGAACTTGAAAAAATGGTTCAAACTGTTCTGGAAGAAAAAATAAAACTCCATGATTTTTATATTTCAGAAATATTTACTGTTTTTGGACTTCCTGAGTCAAAAACAGGTTTTCTATTGTCCGATTTTGAAAGTTTTTTTCCAATTGATAATTTAAGCTCAATTGTTGAATTAGGTATTCAGGCAGTTTTCCCTCATATTTTTGTAAAACTTTACGGGCGTGGAAAAGATTTAAAAAAACTTGAAGAAAAAATAAGAAAAGCAAAGGATTTTGTTGCAGAAAAACTTGGCAGTAAAATTATTTCAAGCTCTGGAAAAACCCTTTATGAAAAAACAGCAAAGCTTTTAACTGAAAATAAATTAACTCTTTCAATTGCAGAAAGCTGCACAGGAGGCTTAATTTCAAATAATTTTACTGATATTTCTGGAAGTTCGTCTTTTTTTAAAATGTCTGCTGTAACATATTCAAATGAAGCAAAAACAGATATTTTAAATGTAAAAAAAGAAACAATTGAAAAATTTGGAGCTGTTTCAAAACAATGTGCAATGGAGCTTGCTCTTGGTGCAAGACTTAAAGGTAAATCTGATTTCGGGATTTCAACCACAGGAATTGCAGGACCTGCCGGAGGGGTTAAAGATAAACCTGTAGGTACTGTATTTATTGGGATTTCTACACATAAAGAAACAAAGGCCTATAGATTTGAAAAAGATTTTAATGAAAGGCTTTTAAACAAAAAAATGTTTGCTGCAACAGCTGTATATTATCTTTTAGAAGAGCTTAAAAATATATAAATTTCAATTTATGGATTTTTTTTGGCATCTATGAAAAAAATTTGCGGAGATTATCTAATGAACAATGACTTTAAATTTGAATGCGACTCCCATAAGGTTGATGGTCTTAATTTGAGTTATCTTGACAGCGGAGGTGATAAAAAGCCTCTTCATTTTTATCATGCAAATGGTTTCCCTGTAAGTGTTTATATCCCTTTTATGGAAAGGCTTACATATGATTTCAGGGTGATAGGAATGGGACAAAGAGGCCAGGATGCACAAACTGAAGGCAATACTTCATGGCAGAGCTCAGCAAGTGATTTAATAGATTTTTTAGAAAAAAAAATAAAAGTGCCTGTAATAGGGGTTGGACACAGTATTGGAGCTGTTGCAACAATGTTTGCAGCTGCAAGACGGCCTGATCTTTTTGAAAAAATTGTACTAATTGATCCTGTAATGCTTCCCTATAGATATATTGCATACATGACTTTTATAAGAATGATAGGCAAAAAAAATATTTTCATGCTTGCAAAAAGAGCAAGAGGACGAAAAAATCACTGGGAAAGCAGGCAGGCAGCCTATGATTATTTTAAAGGAAAAACCCTTTTTAAAAATTTTAAGGACGAGTTTTTAAGATCTTATGTTACATATGGTCTTAAAGAATGTGAAAACGGAGGAGTAGAGCTTGTATGTCCCCCTGAGGCAGAGGCAAGAGTTTTTGAAAATTATCCCTTATATTCATGGTTCTGGCCTAAAAAACTCAAGACTAAAACCCTGCTTTTAAGAGCAGAGTTTTCTGATGTAATGTTTATGAGAGAGCAAAAAAGGTTTTTAAAAAAAAGTAAAAATTCCAAAGCATTTGTAATTGAAAAAGCAGGACATCTTATACCAATGGAAAAACCTGATGAAATTGTTGAAAAAATAAAAGATTTTGTTTTAGAAAAATAAAAAAAGGAAAAATTAATTATGAAGTCATTAGTATTATTTGTTTTATTTGTTGCAGGGATAAGTCTTTTTTCAGCTCAAAATGCAGAAGCTCAAAAAAATGTAAAAGTAATTCTTGATACAGACATGGGAGAAATTGAAATTGTTTTGTATGAAAAAACAAAGGAACATAGAGAAAATTTTGTAAAGCTTGTAAAAGAAGGTTTTTATGATGGCCTTTTATTTCACAGAATAATTGAAAATTTTATGATCCAGGGCGGAGATCCTGAGTCAAAAAATGCTTCAAAAGATAAAATGCTTGGTTCCGGAGGACCTGGATATACAATTCCTGCTGAAATAATGCCTGAGTATTATCATAAAAAAGGTGCAATTTCTGCTGCAAGAACCGGTGATAATATGAATCCCATGAGAAGGTCTTCAGGATCTCAGTTTTTTATTGTTACTGGAAAAGTTTATAGTTCAGAAGAACTTTCAATGTATGAAAAAAGACTTAACACAAAATTCAGTGATGAACAAAAGCAGGTATATACAACAATAGGCGGAACTCCCTTTCTTGATGCACAGTACTCGGTATTTGGGGAGGTTGTAAAAGGAATGGATGTTGTTGAAAAACTAGAGAAAGTTAAAACTGCTTCAGGAGATCGTCCTCTTGAAGATGTAAAGATAAAGTCTGCAAAAATTGTTGAATAATTTTGTTTGATTATTAATTTCTTATTTATCAACAAAAAAAAGGAGTAAAAATGAATCGGGAAATAAAATTAACATTTATTGCAGGTATAATTTTTACTTTGTTTTTTATTTTTGGCTGTTCTTCTCAAAAAAAAGTGGATCAAATAAAACAGGTAAAATTAAATTACAGCTCAAATGCACTTGAACCATATATTTCTTCAAGGACTGTAAAACTTCACTATGATGTTCATTATAAAAATTATGTTAAAAACTCAAACGAGCTTATAGAAAAATCTGGTTTTGGTGAAAAGTCTGTTTCTGATATTTTAAGAAAAATTAAAGGAAATGAAAAATATTTTTCTTTGTTCAATAATCTTGGACAGGCTTTAAACCATGAAATTTATTTTAATTCTCTTGCTCCAAAGGCAAAACCTCCAGCCGGTAATATGCTTGAAATGATAAACAGTTCCTTTGGAAGCTATAATGCTTTTAAAAAGGAATTTATCCTTAAAGGCAGCACCCATTTTGCAAGTGGATGGGTATGGCTTGTAAAAAATAATGACAAACTTGAAATAGTAACCACATCAAATGGTGACAATCCAGTGACATTTGGTCTTGTTCCGGTTCTTGGAATAGATTTATGGGAACATTCATATTATCTAGATTATGAAAACAAAAAATCAGATTATATGAAAAATGTAACTGAAAAGCTTTTAAACTGGGATTATGCTGCTTCAGTTTGTTTCAAGTAAAAAATTAAGGATGTTTAAGCTTTTGAAATCAGAAGGGTTTTTCAAGTTTAAAAAAAATAATTAAAAAAAGGTTAAAAATTTGTTGACACAAAAGCCTAAATAACCTAAAAACTCTTTCATCGCTTACGGCGAGCCCAGGTAGCTCAGTCGGTAGAGCAGGGGACTGAAAATCCCCGTGTCGGCGGTTCAATTCCGTCCCTGGGCACCACAAAAAAAGCCCTCAGAAATTTTTCTGAGGGCTTTTTTTGTATTTGGTTTAACCAAATTATTGAATATCTCCAAAAAGATGCTGGCATAAAAATGCAGCAGCCAAAGAAGCAGTCTCAGCTCTCAATATTCTTGGTCCAAGGCTTATTGTTTCAAAACCAAAATTAAGGGCAGCTTGTTTTTCCTCATCAGTAAATCCCCCTTCAGGGCCGACAATGGCGAGTATTTTTTGAGGGCTTTTGTATTTTTCAAGAAGGATTTTTGATGAAATAGTAGTTCTTTCATGGAACATTATTTTTAAGTCATAATCATCTGTGTTTGTAATTATTTCTTCAAATTGGGCAACTTCTCTTATTTTCGGAAGATATGACCTTTCGCATTGCTTTAAGGCTTCTTTGGCAAGTTCTGTCCATCTTTCTATTTTTCCAGATTTTTTCTTTTCGTCAGGATCACTTACACTCCTTTTGGAAATATATGGAATGATTTCAAAAACGCCTATTTCAGTAAGAGGTTTAATTAATTCATCATTTTTTTTCCCTTTAATCATGGAAAATCCAAGTGATATTTTTATATGTGAATCTTTTTTGCCTTTAAAAATATTTATAATAGAAAATTCAGCAGAATTTTTTTCAAGTTTTTCTATTTTTGTTAAGAAATCAAGGCCTTTGCCATTGGTAAATGTCACTTCTTCACCTGTTTTTAGCCTTAAAACTGTTTTTAAATGATGGGCTTCTTTTCCAGATAATGAAAAAAAGTTTGTATTTTCATCAATTTTTCCATTATAAAATCTTCTCATATGATTTGCCTCTATTTGTTTTTATGTTATTGTAAAAAGAATTTTATATTTTTTTAATAATATATATTTTAATTTATATAAATTTATGGAATTTAACCTAGAACAATTTTTCAAAACAATAGAAATTTTTTTAAACTTTGGAGTATTTCATGAACAGTCCATCCAATAATTCCAACAACGACGGCTTTAAAGATGATTTTGATCTTTCCGATCTTGAGGAAAGCGTTGTTAATAAAATGAATAAAGAAAGCTCAGACGATGTTATTGAAAATTTGGAAGAGTTTAAAATTGATGATCAGAAGGAACTTTTTGAATTAGAAGAAAAATTCGAAGAAGAAGATGATGAAATACTCAATCTTGATGAATTTGAGAAAAAAGATGATGAAATAGAAGATGAATCTGAGGATATATTAGAGCTTTCAGAAAAAGCAGATGGCGAAGACGATATTTTTGAATTGTCTGAAAAATTTGGCGAAGTCGACATCCCAGATGAGGGAACTTTAGATTTTTTTGATGAAAACGAAGTAACATATGAAGAAGATGATATTTTATTATTAGATGAAAGCCTTGAGGAAAAAGAAGAAGATGATATTTTATTATTAGATGAAAGCCTTGAGGAAAAAGAAGAAGATGATATTTTGTTGTTAGATGAAAGCCTTGAGGAAAAAGAAGAAGATGGTTTATTACTAGATCATACCCTTGAGGAAGAGGATTTTTTTGAGCTTACAGAAAAAAATGATTTTGAAGGCACTTCACTTACAGAAAGAGTTTCAAAAGAGGATCAATCTGAAGAATTTTTAATTGAAGGTGAAGACGAATCATTTGTTCTCAAAGATTTTGAAAAAGATAACAGTGTAATTTCAGTAGATGAAGAAATGCTTGAAAAAGTACTAGAAAAAGTAATTACAAAACTTTTTGCTGAAAAAATTGATGCTCTTTTAACTAAAACGATAGAGAGAAGTGTTTCAAAGGAAATTGAAGCTTTAAAAGAAGCAGTCTTTTCTCCTGAAAAATAGAAATTAGTCTAAAATTTGGAAATTGCTTTTAAAAAAACCGCTTTAAGAGCGGTTTTGTATTTTAATAAAAAAATAAAATTTTAAATTTTGTTTTTGATTTTAAGCCAAATAAAGCTTTTAAAATATTTTTTTAATTGCTAAAAAAATGTGTTTGAAAAATAATCCCGTGTTTTATAAAAGATACGGGTTTTTGCTGTAAACTAATTTGGAGTTGAAAATGACTGACAACAGTATGGATAAATCGTATGAACACAACAAGGTTGAGCAGAAGTGGTATGATTTCTGGGAGAAAAACGGATATTTCAGGGCAGAAGAAGAAAGTGACAAGCCCCCTTTTTCAATAGTTATACCTCCGCCCAACGTAACAGGTGTTCTTCACATGGGACATGCATTAAACATTACTTTGCAGGATATTTTATGCAGATATAAAAAACTCAACGGCTTTAATGTTTTGTGGATGCCTGGAACTGATCATGCAGGAATTGCAACCCAGAATGTTGTTGAAAAAAAGCTTAAGGAAGAAGGACTTTCAAGACATGATCTTGGACGTGAAAAGTTTATTGAAAGAGTCTGGGAATGGAGAGGACAATACGGCAGTGCAATAATAAATCAGCTCAAAAGACTTGGTGCCTCATGCGACTGGGAACGTGAAAGATTTACCATGGATGAGGGACTTTCAACAGCTGTAAAAAAAGTGTTTGAAGACCTTTATAACGACGGGCTGATCTACAAGGGCGACTATATAATAAACTGGTGTCCAAGATGCAAAACAGCACTTGCTGATCTTGAAGTTGAACACGAAGAAAAAGACGGAGCTCTTTATCATATAAGATATCCATTTGAAAATGGAGAGGGTGAACTTATAATTGCAACAACAAGACCTGAAACAATGTTTGGAGATACAGCTGTTGCAATAAATCCTGAAGATGAAAGATACTTTAATCTTCCTTGTGATCATGTTCTCTTGCCACTTACAGACAGAAAAATTCCAATTATTAAAGACTCATATGTTGATACCAAATTTGGTACAGGTGCACTAAAAGTAACCCCTGCCCACGATCCAAATGACTTTGAAATTGGTGTAAGGCATAATTTAGTCCATATTAAGGCTCTTGATGATGACGCAGTTATGACTGAAGCAGCTGGAGAATTTAAAGGCCTTGACAGATTTGAATGCAGAAAGCAGGCTGTAAAAAAACTCAAGGAACTTGGTTATCTTGTAAAAACCGAAAATATTAAGCACAGTGTTGGACAATGCTATAGATGTGATACTGTAGTTGAGCCAAACCTGTCCAAACAGTGGTTTGTAAAGACTAAGCCTTTGGCTGAAAAAGCCATTGAAGCCGTAAAAAACGGTGATACAAAAATTTTACCTGAGCAATGGGAAAAAACCTATTATAACTGGCTTGAAAATATCAGGGACTGGTGTATTTCAAGACAGATCTGGTGGGGGCATCAAATTCCGGCCTGGACATGTGATGACTGCCAAAAGCTTATAGTTTCCTCAAAAGAACCAAAAGTATGTGATTCCTGCGGAAGTTCAAAACTAACAAGAGATCCGGATGTTCTTGATACCTGGTTCAGTTCTGCTCTCTGGCCTTTTTCTACAATGGGATGGCCTGAAGATACAAAGCTTTTAAATACATTTTATCCAACATCTGTTCTTGTAACAGGCTTTGATATTTTATTCTTCTGGATTGCTCGAATGATGATGATGGGGCTTTATTTTAAAAAGGAAGTTCCGTTTAAGGATGTTTATGTTCATGCTCTTGTAAGGGATGAAGAAGGAAACAAAATGAGCAAGTCAAAGGGAAATGTAATTGATCCCCTTGTTGTAATTGATGAATACGGAACAGACGCATTTAGATTTACCCTTGCAATTTATGCTGCAATGGGAAGGGATGTAAAAATGTCTGAAAAAAGGGTTGAAGGCTACAGACATTTTATAAACAAGCTCTGGAATGCTTCAAGATTTTCCCTGATGCATCTTGACAAAGAATACAATGACTACAACGAAAAATTAATTTCCCTTCCTGATAAGTGGATTCTTTCAAGACTTAATTCAATTATAAGAAAAGTTAAAAATGAAACAGAGGCATATAGATTCAACGAAGTTGGTGCAACACTTTATCAGTTTGTATGGCATGAGCTCTGCGACTGGTATCTTGAAGCAGTAAAGCCTATACTTTTCGGAAAACAGGGTGAAGATAAAATGAACGCAACCAAAGGTGTTCTCCAAAGGGTAATGAAAGATGCCTTAAGCCTTCTTCATCCTGTGATACCATTTGTAACAGAAGAAATCTGGAACAAGATTCCTGGAACCAAAGGCTCAATCATGGATGCGGGATATCCTGGAGAAAGGGAAGATAAAAAACTTCTATACAGTCCTGAATCCGAAGTTCAGATGGAATACATAATGAATGTTGTTTCAGCTATAAGAAACATTAGAGGTGAGATGAATATTCAGCCAGGACAGCTTTTAAAGGCACATATTCAGACAATAAACTTTATGCACACTGAAATAGCAGAAAATGAGACTGAAATGATAAAAAGCCTTGCAAGGCTTTCTGAACTTGTAATTGAAAAGCCGGGCCAAAGACCAAAATCTGCAGCAGCAGCAATTGTTGATACCGACACAACTATTTTTGTTCCGCTTGAAGGTGTTATTGATGTAGATAAGGAAATTTCAAGAATAGAAAAGGAAATAGCAAAGGTTGATAAAGAGCTTATAATGCTTGGTAAAAAACTTTCCAATGATAATTTCCTTGATAAGGCACCTGAAAATGTTGTTAGGAAAACAAAAAACCAGCATGATGAATTTTCAAAAAAACTTGATGATTTAAATGTTCATCTTGAAAAGGTCAGGGAGATGCTTGGCTGATGAAAACTTTTGATTTTACTCTGGCAGATAAACTTATAGATCTTGCACTTCTTGAAGATATAGGTTCAGGTGATATTACAACCCAGTGTGTTATAGATAACGAAAAAAAGGGGAGGGCAGTAATAAAAGCCAAGGAGCCTTTTGTTTTGTGCGGAACAGATATTGCTGAAAGGGTTTTTTTAAGGGTTGACCCTGAAATTTCCATTGTAAAATCATTTAAAGATGGTTCAAAATTAAATAAAGGAGATGTCATACTAAAAGCTTTTGGCAGTATGGCATCTCTTTTAAAAGCTGAAAGAACTGCCCTTAATTTTCTTCAGAGATTAAGCGGAATTTCTACAAATACAAGTAATTATGTTGAGAAACTCAAAAATTATCCTGATGTTAGACTCTGCGATACAAGAAAAACAACTCCAGGGTTAAGAGTGTTTGAAAAATATGCTGTTTTTACCGGAGGGGCTTCAAATCACAGAACAGGCCTTTATGACGGAGTTTTAATCAAGGATAATCACATAGAGGCTGCCGGAAGTATTTCAAAGGCAGTTTTATCGGTAAGAAAAAAGGTTTCCCATCTTGTAAAAATAGAGGTTGAAGTTGAAAATCTAAATGAAGTAAAAGAAGCCCTTGAAGTGGGGGCAGATGTAATAATGCTTGATAATATGAATAATGAACAGATACGTGAGTCATGTCAGATAATAAACAAAAAAGCACTTGTTGAAGTGTCTGGAAATGTTACTTTAGAAAGACTTGAAGGGCTCGCTTTAGCCGGTGCAGATATTATTTCCTGCGGTGCTTTGATTCACCAGGCTGTATCTGTTGATTTAAGCATGTCTCTTGAAAATGTTTGACCTGATTGAGCCTTTATATTTTAAGGTAAGATAATGCCAATTTAAAAAACCGGAAAAGCAATTGATACCTGTAAGAGACTCCAATCCTTCTTCAACAACTCCTGTTGTCAATTATTTTTTAATTGCAGCCAATGTGTTTATTTTTTTTATAGAAATTACCCATCCACAGGGAATGGATACATTTATATATCATTACGGTCTTGTTCCAGCAAGATATACAAATCCGGCGATTTCAGCATATTTTGGTTTTTTTGATCAGGCACTTTGCTTTTTATCCTTTATGTTTCTTCATGGAGGATGGCTTCATCTCATTGGAAACATGTGGACGCTTTTTATATTTGGGGACAATATTGAAGACAGGCTTGGCCCTTTTAAATATTTGTTTTTTTATCTTTTATGCGGTCTTGTTTCTGGGCTTACCCATTTTATGTTCAATATCCATGACAATATTCCTGTTGTAGGAGCAAGCGGAGCAATTGCAGGAGTTATGGGTGCTTATTTTGTTCTTTTTCCTGGTGCAAGGATTTTAACAGTAATTCCAATAATAATTATTCCCTGGTTTATAGAAATTCCGGCCTTTATTTTTCTTGGTATATGGTTTTTAATCCAGCTTTTAAATGCTGCCGGAGCATCTGCAACTGGAATTGCCTGGTGGGCACATGTCAGCGGATTTGCTGCAGGTGCAATGCTTTTGGGATTTTTTACAAGGCTTCCTTCTTCAAAATTTTCTGAAAGGATAAAAGGCAGTCTTGAAAGAAAAAAATCCCCTGAAATAATTACTGTAAGAACTTTAAGAATTCCAGACAGTCTTGATGTAATGGGTAAAGTTGAAATTTCTGCATTTGAGGCAATTTCAGGGTGTACAAAAAAAGTAAATATTCCCTGGGGCTTTTACAGCAGACTCTACAAAATAATAATTCCCCCCGGAATAAAGGACAGGCAGAAATTAAGGCTTGAAGGTCTTGGTCTTGCAGATGATTATGGAAACAGGGGAAATTTATTTATTGAAGTAAGAATCAGACATACTTCTTTTAACTATCCTGATAAATAGTTACCGAACAAAAACAGCCTTTTTTGTCCATTAATTATTTGGGATAGAGATTAAAGGATTTAAGAATTTTTTCAGGATAATATGATTTTTTGACTTTTCTTAATCCTTCTTCATTCATGTCACTTTCCTTGTTTATAAATTTGATATTTTCGCTGAAAAGTCTTTTGGCACATTCCATGTCAAAAAACTGATAAAGCCCTTTAATTTCAAATTCAGCTTTTTGAAAGTGAAGTCCTCCTGTGTCATGGGTAATCTGTGAAGAAAGTGCACATCCCTTGATTTCATTGTCGATTCTGATTACAAGGGTTTTGTATCCAAGAAAATTATGATTCTCAACAGCATTTTTTACAGCTCTTTTTTCACAGGCAATATCAGAGTCAGGGTCTTTATCACAATTTTTTTTTCTGCACCATTCTTCAATAAATTCTAAAACATGCTTTTGACTTTCATTGTTAATTTCTTCAAATGAAAACCGGTTTTCATATGTTTTTAAAAACTGATTTACAAGGTTTCTTTTTTTTGAATATTTTCTTCCTTTAAGTTCACTTAAATTTTCTTTTAAATAAATATAATCAGAATCACCTTCTGCTTCTTCAATTGTGAAATATTTTTCTATTTCATCATAACCAAAAATATCAAGATATTCCTCAGATACATATTTAAAGTATGGAAATTCAGTTCCTTTAATAAATGAATTAAGGTTTTTGGGAGTTATTTTATTAAAATCATCTGTAATTGGAATGATAAGATGGTTTTTTGCATTTTCTTTTGTAAGATAAGCTCCAATGTATAAAGTTTCATTTTCAAACTTGTAAACAGGAAAGTAAAATTTTGCTCTCCATACAAGAATAGTAAGAGGAGAATATACACATAAACTGAACTTATTATTTTTAAATTTGTCAAAAATTTTTTCTTTGTCTTGTATTTCAAGAAGTTTAAAACTCATAATTTAAATTTTGTATTTCATAGGAAAGGCATTTTCCATTTCATAAAACCCGTTTTTTTCATAAAATATTTTTGAGTTTTTTTCTGAAATAAGACCAATCCAGAAAATTTTATCCTTTTTTAACTGGTTTAATATTTTTGTTAACAGAGCAGAGCCTATTTTTTGATTTCTAAATTCTTTTTTTACTGTGAAATCCTGAATATAGGCATCACTTGTTTTGTCACTTATAGCCCTTGCCATTGCAATAATTTTTTTATCTGCAAAACATACTGCAAATATATGGCTTCCTTTTATTATTTCAAGTACTTTTTGGGTTAAAGGCTCGTCTTCCCACCAGCCTTCTTCAATGTAAAGATTTAAAATATCGGTTAAATTTTCAAGGGTAGGTTTTTTTAAAAATTTAATTTCAAATTCCATTTATTAATAATCTTTTAAAATAACGGTTATTTTGTTTCTTCCGTTTTCCTTTGATGAATATAGAGCCTTATCAGCCCTGTTTACAAATGAATGTGGCGATTCTGGAGGACAGTATTCTGTAATTCCAAGACTTGCAGTTACTTTTACATCTTTTTCCAGGTGATGGACAAATGTTTCTTCAAAAAGTTTTTCCTTAATTCTTTCTCCTACAACTTCAGCCTCTGCAGCCTTTGTTTCAGGAAGAAGTACAGTAAATTCCTCACCGCCGTATCTATATGCAGTATCCATTGTTCTAAGGGATGAAGTAATTATTTCCCCAACTTTCATAAGAACCTTGTCGCCTTCAAGGTGGCCGTAGGAATCATTAAAATCTTTAAAGTGGTCAATATCAAGCATTATCATTGAAAGAGGGTGTTTGTATCTGTTGAACCTGTCAACTTCCTTGTCTAGCTGATCATAAAATTTTCTTGAATTGTAAAGTTTGGTAAGTCCGTCTGTTATAGCAAGTTTTTTTAGTTTTTCCATCATTTCATTTCTTTCAAGGGTAAGCTTTCTTTCACGTAAAACTCTTTTAACCCTTAAAAGAAGTTCTTCAAATCTTACAGGCTTGAAAACTATATCGCTTGCCCCTTTTTTTATGGCTTCCTCATAGGAATAGTCTTCTGTGTAGCCTGTGATTACAATTACATCAGTATCATAAAGGGATTTTATTCTGTCTGTGAGTTCAAGCCCGTTCATGCCCGGCATCATTATATCTGTTATCACAAGATCAGTTGACGGGTTATTTTTAAGAAAATCAAGCGTTTCATAAGCATTTGCAGCTGTTGAAGTATTGAAATGCGAGAGCGTGAAAAATTCCTTCATGGCTTCTCTTATGGCCAAGTCGTCGTCTACTATGAGGAGGTTGCTGTTTTCCATAATTATTTTCTTTATAGAATGTTAAAATCTGTATAAATTGACATGTTGGACTAAGACTGATACTAACGTATGTTTCTATATATCATAAAATGGATATAAGATTAATTTTTTTGTGTCAATATCAGATTTTAATAACGACTCTTTATGGAGCCCAAATTGAGTAAATACATTGATAAAATCAGAAATTTCAGCGTGATTGCACATATTGATCACGGAAAATCAACCCTTTCAGACAGAATTATTCAGCATACAGGGATTATATCTGACAGAGATTTTAAAGATCAGCTTCTAGACAATATGGAGCTTGAAAGAGAAAGGGGAATTACAATAAAAAGTCAGACTGTATGTCTGCCGTACAAGTCAAAAAGCGGAGAGGATTATATTTTAAATTTAATTGATACTCCGGGCCATGTTGACTTTTCCTATGAGGTTTCAAGAGCTCTTACTTCATGCGAGGGAGTTCTTCTTCTTGTTGATGCAAGCCAGGGAGTTGAAGCACAGACTCTAGCTAACTTATATCTTGCAATGGAACATGACCTCGAAATTATACCTGTAATAAATAAAATTGATCTTCCATCTGCAAATATTGAAATGGTAAAAGAGCAGATAGATGAAGACCTAGGGCTTGATTCTGACAGTGCAATTCTTGCAAGTGCAAAGGAAGGCATTGGAATAGAAGATGTTTTAGAGGCAGTTGTTGAAAAAATTCCACATCCCGTGGGAAGCAAAGATGAGCCCTTGAAAGCCCTTGTTTTTGACTCACATTATGATTCCTACAGAGGAGTTATTGTTCATATAAGAGTAATAGACGGGGTTTTAAAAAAAGGCGATACAATCAAGTTTATGGCAACAGGCTCAAGTCATAAAGTAGAAGAAGCAGGATTTTTCCAGATTGTAATGAATCCTCAAAAAGAACTTCAGGCAGGCGATGTTGGATATATTACAGCAGGCATAAAAAATATTTCAGATGTTCAAACAGGCGATACTGTTACATTAAAGGACAATCCTTGCAAAAAGGCAATTTCAGGATTTAAGGAAGCAAAGCCAATGGTTTTTTCCTCGCTTTATCCTGTTTCAACAGATGATCTTGAAGATCTTACTGAAGCTCTTGAAAAATTAAAATTAAATGATGCCTCTCTTATTTATGAAAAAGATAATTCAGCAGCACTTGGGTTTGGTTTCAGGTGCGGTTTTCTTGGGCTTCTTCATCTTGAAATAGTTCAGGAAAGACTTGAAAGAGAATTTGATGTATCACTTATTATTACTGCACCATCAGTTCAGTACAGGGTTAAAACAGATGACAATTTGGAAGAAATAATAATTGATAACCCTGCTCATTATCCTGATCCAGGATGCATTCAGTATGTTATGGAGCCATATATAAAAGGGAGCATTATTGTTCCAGATACCTATATCGGTGCTGTTATGAAACTTTGTATGGAAAAAAGAGCAAAGGAAGTAAACCACTCATACCTTGATACAAAAAGGGTTGAATTTACAGTTATTTTACCTCTTGCTGAAATTATTTATGATTTTTATGACAAGCTTAAAACAATAACCCAGGGTTATGGCTCTTTTGATTATGATGTTTACGGCTACGACAAAACAGACCTTGTAAAACTTGATTTCCTTGTTAACGGAGAAAGGGTAGATGCTCTGTCCCAGCTTGTTCACAGGTCAAACGCCGAAGCAAGGGGAAGAAATGCCGTAAAAAGACTTAAGGAAGAAATCCCAAGACAGATGTTTAAAATTCCTATCCAGGCTGCAATTGGAGGAAATGTTATTGCAAGGGAAACAATTTCTGCCTTTAGAAAAGACGTTACTGCCAAATGCTACGGCGGTGATATTTCAAGAAAAAGAAAGCTTCTTGAAAAACAGAAAAAAGGTAAAAAAAGAATGAAAATGGTCGGTTCTGTTGAAATTCCTCAAAGTGCCTTTCTTTCTGTTCTTAAAACCAAGGATGATTAAAAAGTGACATAAAATAATAATTTGGGGGTAATTATCATAAATCTGATAGTTTCCCCAAAGTCAATTCCTGTATTCATCAGCCTCAATTTTATATCTTTTCATTATTTTTTGAAGTCCCTGTCTGTCAAGGCCAAGATTTTTTGCAGCCTGTGACACATTACCTTTTGTTGCCAAAAGATTTTCACCAATGATTTTTACGTTAAACTCATAAAGGTTTTTTTCTTTTGCATTTTTATAATCCATATCCTTATATTCATAAGTATCAAAATCAGCATTATATTTATTTTGAGAAACAACGCCTGAATCAACCGGATTTATTGAGTCTGATCTAGAATAGATTATTCCCCTGATTATTGTATTTTCAAGCTCCCTGATATTTCCTTCCCAGGGAAGTTTAAGAAAAGTATCCATAAGTTTAGGTGAAATTGATTTCAAAGGCTTTTCAAGTTTTTTGCAGTGCTTTACCAAAAGTGAGTTTGCAATCATGGGAATGTCATTAATACGTTCCCTTAAGGGAGGCATTTCAATATTTATAACATTGAGTCTGTAATAAAGATCTTCCCTGAATTTTCCTTCTCTTACAAGATTTAAAAGATTCTGGTTTGTTGATGTAATAATTCTTGTATTTATTTTGATTGTTTTTGTGTCGCCAAGAGGTTTTATTTCCTTGTCCTGAATTACCCTTAAAAGTTTTTTCTGGATTGAGTGGGAAATCTCACCAATTTCATCTAAAAAAATTGTCCCGTTTTCTGCTTCTTCAAAAAGTCCTTTCTTGTTTGTAGTTGCGTGTGTAAAAGCCCCTTTTTTATATCCGAAAAGCTCGCTTTCCAGAATATTTTCTGGAATTGTAGGACAGTTTACAGTAACAAAATTTTCATTTTTTCTTTTGCTTAAGGAATGAACAGCTCTGGCTGCCATATTTTTTCCAGTTCCTGATTCTCCTGTTATCAGGATTGTAACGTCTGTGGGAGCTGCCATTTGTATTGTTTCAAATACTTTTTTCATTGAAGGTGAAGTTCCGGAAATTTCATCAAGAACTTGATCATTGGAGAATTTATTTAGCAGCCTTGAATTTTCCTTGATAAGCCTTGCACGTTCCAGAGCCTTTTCAAGGCGGACAACAAGAGCGTCGTGGTCAAAAGGTTTTGTAATAAAATCATAGGCCCCGTTTTTCATTGCATGGATCACCATGTCAATTTCACCGTAGGCTGTCATCATTATTACTGTTATATCAGGATTAATCTGTGTAATCAGCTTTAAAAGTTCAAGGCCGTTTATTTCAGGCATTTTTATATCAGTAAGAATAAGGTCAAAGTGAGTATTTTTTATTAACTCAAGAGCTTGTCTGCTTTTTGATTCGCAGATAATTTCAATTTCAAGTTCTGCTGAAAGGCTTCGTCTTAGAAGTTCAAGCATGTCAGGTTCATCATCTATTATGAGAAGTTTTTCTTTCAAATTTAAACCTCATTAATTATACAGCTGTTGTCAAATGGAAGATAAATTGAAAATACACTGCCTTTTTTTAAAGATGAGGAAACTTTTATGTCGCCTCCATGATTTTTGATAATCCCATAACTTACTGAAAGTCCAAGGCCGGTTCCCTTTCCAGTAGGTTTGGTTGTAAAAAAAGGGTCAAATATTCTGGAAATATTTTCTTTTTTTATTCCTTCTCCAGTATCTTCAATATCAATTCTTATATTTTCGTTTTCACAGGTTGTTTTAATAATGATTTTTCCATTCTGATTCATTGCGTGGTTTGCATTCATTATAAGGTTAAAAAAAACCTGCTTGATTTTTTCAGAATCAATACAGATTTCTGGAATATCATTTGAAAAATATTTGATAATTTCTATTTTTTCAAAGCTTGAATGGGTTTTTACGTAATTTGTTATTTCTTCAATTATTGAATTGATTGAATAAAGTTTTTTTAATGGTTTTGAACTTCTTGAAAAATTTAAAAGGTCTTGAACAATTGCTTTGCAGCTTTTCACATGTTTTTCAATTATTTTTAAATCATCAATTTTCTGGGTGTCTTTTTCATGCCTTAACAGAAGCTGACAATATCCAAGAATTATTCCAAGGGGATTATTGATTTCATGAGCAACTCCAGAAGAAAGTTCTCCTATGGCAGAAAGCTTTTCAGCCTGAACCATGTGTTTTTCAAGCTCTGCCCTTTGTGAAGCTTCCTTTTCAAGTTTTAAGGTTCTTTCCCTTACTCGTTTTTCAAGGTTTTCATTTAAAAAAACAAGTTCCTTATGTGCGTCTACAAGTTTTTTTCTGTCATTAAGAACCTGAATGTGTATTTTCCATATCTGTCTGAAAAATATTGTAATGGAGGCAACAAGAATGAATGCAAAGGTATTTACCGAACCTGAAAAAGGCCTGATATCTTCCCAGATATGGTGGTATCCGTAAATTAAGAGAAGCTGTTTTACAATATGTCCGCATGATCTTGAAACAGCAAAAAGGAGAAGCCCGGAGCAGATCCACACTAGAAAACTTATAAGTACATTTTCAGGGTCATTTTTTCTTAATCTGATTGATTTTAACAGGCAGGCAAATGAAAGAATTATCATCAGGACTGAACCAAAAATATCTATTATAAAAAGAGGCAGATAAGAAAAAGTCATTTTATTTTACCTCTTTTTCAGTTTCTATTGATTTAAGACCCTTATAAAGAAAAAAAAGTGCAGGGACACATAAGATATGATCCATTTTCCCAAAATAATATAAATATTCAAGTGAGTTAGAGTTTATTGTTGAGATTATAGAAATTTCAAAACCGCTTCTTAAAACATTTATAATTTCTGTTTGTTCATCAAGAAAATGCATAAAAATTACATCAAAATTCCACAAAACAAGGAAAAGACAGGAAAGTCTTAAATATAGCTTGCTTTTTCCTTTAAGTGCCCATTTGCTTTTAAGCCAGTATCCAAGAGCAAGAAGTGAAAAAAGGAAAAAAATATGTCCAAGCTGGTGAACAACTATTCCCTCGCTTCCTCCGTGTGCCTGGATTGAGTAGGAAGTGTCCGGGAATAAAATTAAAATAATAAGTGTTATTACACATATTGATGTTGTTTTTTTCATATCAGGGTTTCAATATCTTTTTTTTGAGTTTTTTAGCTGAATAGTTTCTGAACGAAAACGGCCTTTTTTGGTTATTCTAAAGTCAGATTCAAAATTTAATCCTTAAAATACAAATGTATCCTAAAGGTTAAATTTTTTACTTGAATTGAAACAAAATTTTTGTTTTCGGCCAACCAATAAATAGTAACTAAAATTTTTAATAAAATATATTAAAACAAGATTTAGATTATAGAAAAGTAAAAATCCAAATGAAATATTGGCAGTAAAAAATATTAACTCAAGGTTTTTTTCGCTTTCAAGTGGATAAACAGAATACTCAAGCCAGATTAAAAATAAGAACATTGGAAAAAGATAGGTAATTCCAAAATTGTAAAATTTTTCAATTAAAATATTTTCATAAATTTTGTCTGCATTTTCATTGATATTTTTTTTAAGTGCATGCCTGATTTTTTTGTCATTAATTTCTTCAAGATATTTTAAGGATTTTATTTTTTCCTTAAATTCAATTTTATGATTTTTTGTATTTTTTTCATTAAAGAATATGGATAAAACATAAGAAATAATTGATGCAGCAAAAGATACAGAAAAGACCATTAAAAATCTGTCCTGACCTAAAAAAGGCGAAAATAGAATTTTCAAAGTATTATCAAAAATAATTATAAGAGGATAAACAAGGTTTAAGTAAAAATTATCCATAAAATATAAAATTTCATTAAACATAAAATTAGTGCTCCAGAATTTTACCCTGTTTTAAAAGCCTGCCAAAAGACAGGCTTTTAAAAGGGTTAATGAATGGGGGTTATCTTAAAAATGGAATTGCTCCGGTATAATTTAGAAAAACTATAAACAAGATTAGAGCAAGTGCCCTTTTAAGGAAAATTTCAGGAAGCTTTTTCTGAATTTTTGGACCGATTTTTCCTCCAAGAATTGCACCGGCTGCAATAAGAGCAGCCATTATCCAGTCAGGCTGGTATCCGTCAATTGCATATTTTGCAATTCCTCCAATAGAAGTTGCAAATGATCCGCAAAGTGATATTGGAACTGCAAGATACATTGGATATCCCATTATGGTTGTCATAAATGGAACAAGCATAAATCCGCCTCCTACTCCAAATGCAGAGGCAAGACATCCAATAAAAAGGCCTCCGAAAAAAAGCAGAACAGGATTTGCAGAAAAAGACTGGCCCCAAAAGGAAAATGAAAGCTTTGTCAAATTCCAGTGTTTATCTAAAACAACCTGACCAAGCTTTGCAGCTCTTCCTTCTTTTTTTGCAGCTTTAATTTCTGCATCAAATTTTTTTACTATTGCATTGACTGCCTGTTTTTTTTCAATTGATTTTTTTGTAGATTCAAGCCAGAGCTTTATAAACAGAGCAAGACAGAAAAATCCAAGATAAAATTTATATGCCTTCATTGGAAGATATTTTGCCGAATATTGAGGACCAATCCAGAATGATCCAATTACAATACCTGCAATAAAAAAAAGTGCAACAGGCCAGGCAAGTCTTCCTTCTTTAAAATATGTCCATACAGAAGTTATTGGAGAGCAGAGTGTAAGAAACATATTGGTCGGCTTTACAGCATTTGCTGCATTAATGCCTGTCATACCGCCTGTTCCAATTATTGTAATCTGAAATGCGGCTGTAAAAAGACCGCCTGCAGCTCCAACAATAACAAACATTGTACCAATAATAAATGCACCCAAAAAAACAACAACAGGATTCATATAAGTTCCGCCGTTTGCAAAATAAAAACCGCTTTTTTGAACTGAAATTGTTTCTTTAAATTCTCCGTTTACTGATATGTCAAGTTTTGTATCTGGTGGTATTTTTTTGCTTAAAAGAAATGAAGCCTTATATTTTCCACTTTTTTTGTCAAGTTCAATATTAACAGATTTGTTCCAGTTTTTTTCCTTGTCTGGACTCATTATCATTCTTGCATTTCCGCCGCCAATTGGCATTTCTTTTGAAACTGTATTTATTCCGTATTTGTCTTCATGGGTGAAAATAAGAAAATTCCATTGTTCCTGTGAATTTATTTTCAAAAGATTTGGTTTTATGTTTTCATCAATTTCATTCCATTTTTTTATTTTATTAACTTCAATATCCCATCTAAAAGGCTTGAACCATTGTCCTTTGCTCACAATTTCAGGTTTTGCAAGTTTTTCTGGAGCTGTTGTTAAAATATAATATACAGGGGGAATTGAAGTGTTTTTAAACATTTTGTAGAGTTTGTCTTTTTCCTGTGAACCTTTGGAATCTTTGGCCTGAAAAAATTTGTTTGAACTTATAATAAGGTATAAGTCTTTTCCTGGTTCAATTTGTCCGGAAATTTCTAAATTACCTCCAGCCTTTGGAGTTTTACTTGTTATTTCAAGTGAATATGCCGTTAGATTTGACATTGTAAAAAATAAGAAAAATAAAACAAAATTTTTTAAGAACCTCATTATTAATATCTCCCTGAAATTTAAAATTTAAAAACCATAAAGCCCGGATCAGGCAGGACTTAAAAAAGCAATGTATGTGCCAGAGATAGAATTGGCTTTAAATCAAGGGTTTTTGAAAAATTTTAAAAGTTTATTTTTAAATTCAAATAAAAGTGCATAAAAAAATATGCTTTAATTTTTTTTAATAATCAGGCCTTCAAATAATATGGTTAAGTTTGAAAAATAAATGGTGCATAAAAAAATATGCTATGAATAAAAATTTATTCATAATCAGTTATTGGCTGAAAACAAGAATTTTTTGTTCATTTACAAAAGATTAAAAATTTAACTTTTAGGATACATGGAATATTTCAAGGATTAAATTTTGAATCTGACGCTTGAATGTGCAAAAAAAAGAAGTTTTAGTTGATCATTTAATTAATAAAATATCACAAAATTTCAGGTTTTTTTGTCTGGTTTAAGTACAAAATCAGAATTTTTTTAAATTTTATTTTGAATTAAACCTGGCACTGAAAATGCAAGTTAAATTTATTATTTTAATTAACCAAACCTGAAAAGGACAATATAGTTATGGAAAAAATGACATATACAAAAGCATTTGAGAGTTTTATCTGGAATTTTAGACTTGATTATGATCCTGTAGGTGTAAAATTTGTTTTCGATGAGTCAATTATTGATACACTTCCAATTACCCATACTGCAAAACCCAAATTATCATATTGCCAGTATCTTGCAGCTGCAAGATCAGCAAAACATTCACTTTTTTTAAAGCCTGAAAAACTTATGTGCAAAAATGCACAGCCGGTTTTTGGGTTCAGATCACTTGATAAGGCAATTGACTGCCAAAATCACAAAAAATATTTGATTGATGAAGATTTATCATGGAGAGCTCCCCAGGAAAAGGCAAGACTTGAAGAGGGAAAATGTAAAGGAATTTTTATGGCTCCTTTAAATGAATTTGACAAAACCGATTTTGAGCCTGATATTGTTTTTTTCCTTGTTGTCCCATATCAGGCATATCATATTTTAAATGATTATATGGGAGCAATGCATAAACCAAATCTTACTTTTTTTGCAACTCCAAATTCTGCTGTTTGTTCAGGAAGTGTTTATTCTTATATAAATGATACTGCCAATATGACTACAATGTGTGCTGGTTCTAAAGCTTCCGGTAAAACAGAAATGAATTATATGAATATTTTTATTCCAGGTGCACAAACTTTAAAAACAGCAGCTCAGCTTCTTGAAAGAATTGAAAAAACCGGTGGACCTTCACTTCTTGGAGAAGGGGGACAGCCATGGCCAGGACTTGATGTATGTTCAGGATGTCCAATGATAAAATTTACAAAGGTTTGAAACTAAATTCATACATGCCGCTTTAACCGGCGGCTTTTAAATTTTTTATCTTCTGCAATTAAATAAAAAATCCTCTTTTTTTGCTAATAAACACTTATTTTAAAAAAAATTAACAAAAAGTTTTAATTAGTTGCTGAACGAAAACGGCCTTTTTTGTCCATTTCGGCGTCAGATTCAAAATTTAATCCTCAAAATACTCAATGTATTCCTGCGGTTAAATTTTTTATCTTTCTTGAACTGAACAAAAAATTCTCGTTTTCGGCCAATCACTAACTAATCTTTTATTTACCCTTCAAGATTAATTTGTTAAGTTTCTTAAACAATGTTTTTATTGATTAACGTCAAGATTCAACAACTAGAGCCTTTGGGAGATTTTATGGAAAAAGCAGACAAATGGTACATAGATACTTTAACTTATCCTCAGCTTTTGAAAAGAAATGCAAAAATGTTTCCTCAAAAAACCGCACAATGGTGGAAAGATGAAAAAGGCGAATATAAATTAAGTTTTTCTGAGCTTATGGAAAATATTAAGTCCATTTCATCCTGCCTTATTGAGCATGGTTTTGAAAAGGGTGACAGAGCTGCTGTAATGGCAAAGACATCTCCAAATTGGGCTTTGTCAGATTATGGAATCATGAGTGCAGGCGGAGTTAGTGTTTCTGTATATCCAGGACTTTCTAAGTCAGAGCTTTTGTATATTTTAGAAGATTCAGGCTCAAAAATTATTTTTACTGATGATTATTCAAATATTGAGAAAATAAAAAATATTAAAGAAAATCTTATAAATTTAAAAAAAGTAATATTTTTTGGAGATTTAAAAGATAAATCAGACCCGTTCATTGAAAATTTTGATGATTTTATAAAAAATGGGAAAAAATTTTATGAAAAAAATCCTGAAGAATTTGAAAAAAGATCAGATTCTGTAACTCTTAATGACAATATGATGATTGTTTATACTTCTGGTACAACAGGACAGCCAAAGGGTGTTGTCCATACTCATTTTTCATTTAATGCAGCCTGCAAAAGAGACCTTTCAATGATTCCTGTTTTAAAAGAAGATGATGTATTTCTTTCATTTCTCCCCCTTGCACATACCTATGAAAAAGAATGCGGCCACGGGATAGCAATGTATGGAGGATGCACCATTGCATATTCCTCACCAAAAACCCTTGTTGAAGATTTTTCTTTTTTTTCTCCGACAATTTTTATGTCTGTTCCAAGAATTTATGAAAGAATTTATATCCAGATGAAGGAAAAATCATCTGGCTCAAAAATTAAAAACTATATTTTATCAAAAGGAATAGACACAGCTGTCAAAGCAATTGAAAAATCTGCAGATGAATACGGATTTATAAATATGTCTGAAGATTCACATATTATGGAAAATCTTTCAGGAAGTTTAAAAATCAAATACAAAATTTTTGATAAACTTTTATATTCAAAAGTTAGAAAACTAATGGGTGGAAGATTAAGGTTTGCTTTTTCAGCATCAGGAAGTCTTTCAAAGGAACTTTGCGAAGCTTTTCTTTCAATGGGAATAAGAATTTATGAAGGTTATGGTTCAACTGAAACTATGAATACTGTTAATTTAAACCGTCCTGAAAAAATTTTGCCTGGTTCTGTTGGTCCTTTATGTGAAGGTGTTGAAGGAAAAATTTCAGAAGACGGGGAATGGCTTGTAAAGGGAAATAATCTTTTCAAGGAATACTGGAACAAACCTGAGCTGACAAAAGAAGCTTTTACAAAAGACGGGTTTTACAAAACCGGAGATATAGTTGAAGTTTTAAAAGACGGATACATAAGAATAAAAGACAGAAAAAAAGGGTTAATAGTTTTAGATACAGGAAAAAATATTTATTCTGCAAAAATTGAAAGTCTTTTTGCTTTAAGAAGATATATTGATACAGCAGCTGCATTTGGAACAGACAAAAAATTTGTAACAGCAGTTATTGTTCCAGACTTTGATGCAATAATAAAAAAAATGAAATCAAAAAAAATTGACATAAAAGAAGAAGATTTTGTTTTTGAAGATGAAATCTGCATTGAAGCGCCGTCTTATTTTATGGAAGATTCTTATTTTAAAAGGCTTATTGAAAAAGATGTTCACAAGGTAAATGCAAGGCTTGAACATTATGAGCAGATAAAAAAATATATTGTTTCAAATAAAAGATTTACCGAAAAAACAGGCGAACTTACCCCGACTCTTAAAATTAAGAAAAATATTGTTTTTGAAAAATTTAAAAATAAGATTGAGGTATTATATTCCTGATTTTTATTACCTAAGTTGAGCGTTTCATCTTTTTAAATTAAAAAATTTTTAATGAATTAAGCTTATTATATTTAAAAATATGAAACCCTGCGGGCTTTCCAATTTTGTTGCATCTACTGCGTTAAATTGCATCACGCATAGCAAGAGTATATCCTGATACAATTTGCCTTGTATATGCAGCAAACTTGAAAATCGCTCAATTTAGGTATTAATAACCGCTCATTAATTAAATTTTTATTGAGCGGTTATTTTATGAATTATAAAAAACTGATTAAAAAAGTGAGCATTAAATTTTTAACCTGACTTTAGATAGAACAATAACGGCCGTTTTCGTTCAGCAGCTAATTATCAAAAAGATTTTTGTATTCAGACAGGTTATTTTCATCAAGCTTGTCATATGGAATAAATTTGAGAGCTGCTGAATTTATACAATATCTAAGTCCCAAAGGCTTTGGTCCGTCATCAAAAACATGGCCAAGGTGAGAATCAGAATATGTGCTTCTTATTTCAATTCTTTCCATGAAGAATTTTTTGTCTTTTTTTTCATAAACTGCATTAATAACAATTGGTTTTGTAAATGAAGGCCAGCCGGACCCTGAGTCAAATTTATCTTTTGAAGAAAAAAGTGGTTTTCCAGAAATTAAATCCACATAAATTCCTTTTTCTTTATAATCATTATATTCATTGTTAAATGGTGGTTCTGTTTTGTTTTCACAAGTAACTCCATATTGAAGCGGTGAAAGGATTTTTTTAAGTTTTTCATTAGGGAAAAATTTATTTTTTTGAGAAACAGCAATTTGTTCCTTTATTGAATTTGTATAAGTTTCTCTTCCTGAATGTTTTTGATATATTTTGTATCTAAAAGGATTTTTTTTGTGGTAATCCTGATGAAAATCTTCAGCAGGATAAAATTTTTTGAAAGGCAGAATTTCAGTTACCAAAGGTTTTTTATAAAGGCCTGATAAATTAAGGCTTTCAATTTTTTTTTCAGCTAGTTCTTTTTCATGCTGTGTTGAATAAAAAATTGCAGACCTGTATTGAGAACCTCTGTCAGCAAAAGAGCCTCCATTGTCTGTAGGGTCAATCTGGATCAGGAAAAAGTCCATTAACTTTTCAAAGTCTGTTTCTTGTGGATTGTATTTTATAAGAACAGTTTCAAAATGTCCGGTGTTTCCGGTTGAAACTTTTTCATAAGTAGGATTATCTATAGTTCCTCCCATATAACCTGATAAAATTTCATGAACTCCAGGTAAATTATGAAATGCATGTTCAATGCACCAGAAACATCCCCCTGCAAATGCAGCTGTTTTATAATTTTTTGTCATTTGAACCACCTCATTGTCTTTGTCTAGTGAAAACAAAGTTTGTGGATATAAAAAAATAGTTAGATAAATAAAAAAAATTTTGGTACTAGCCATATTTTTTTCCTTTTTATAATACTTTAGTCATTATTAAAAAAAATCAAAGGGAAAAAATTAAGCTCTTACAATTTAAACTAATCAGCCGGTAAATTTTTTAAAAGGTCTAATGTTTTGGATTTGGATTATAAATTTATAATGGACCCCAAAATTTGAACCATTTGCTAAGCGACATATAAGCTGGTAAAAATTTAAAAAAAATAAAAGAGAATAGGAGGTCCATGAGGAAAAGTTACAGTGGGAGCTTCAAGGCAAAAGTAGCCATTGATGTAATAAAAGAGCATGAAACAGTAACAGAACTTGCTTCAAAATATCAGGTTCATAGAGCTCTTTTGACGAGGTGGAAAAAAGAAGCAATAGAAGGGTTGCCTGGAGTTTTTTCTCAAACAAATAAAAACAATAAAGATCATGAAAAGTTAATTGAGGAACTTTATAAACAAATAGGCCAGCTCACAGTTGAAAATGAGTGGCTAAAAAAAAAGGTTGATTCAATCAATTCCTGAGAGAAGACACCTTGTTGATAAAGAACATGACAATATCAGTATTAACAGGCAATGTCAGCTTCTTGAAGTATCTAAAGGAGCTCTTTATTATAAGCCCAAATTAAGAGATCCAAAAGACCTTGAGCTCATGGATATGATTGATGAGCAACATACTAAAACACCTTTTTATGGCAGCAGGAGGTTTACAAATTTTTTAAGACAGAAAGGCTATATTGTTAATCGTAAAAGAGTTCAAAAATTAATGAATGAAATGGGGATAGAAGCTATCTACCCTAAACCCAAATTTAACAGGAGGAATGAAGACCATAGAATATATCCTTATTTACTTAGAGGACTGAAAATACAGAAACCAGACTGTGTCTGGAGTACTGACATTACCTATATTCGCATAGGTAAAGGATTTGGTTATTTAACATCGGTAATTGACTGGCACAGTAGATATGTGCTGTCATGGAAACTCAGCAACAGTCTTGACAACTCTTTTTGTATAGCGGCTCTGGAAGAGGCATTGGATATATCAGAGCCTGAATTTTTCAATACTGACCAGGGATGTCAGTATACAGCACAAAATTTTCTAAAGCCGCTTATTGAAAGAGGTATTAAGATCAGCATGAATTCTAAAGGAAGAGCTCTTGATAATATCTATGTTGAACGGTTATGGAGAACAGTAAAATACGAAGAAATTTATATAAAAGATTATACAAATATGAAGGATGCATACAGCTCTCTTAAAATGTATTTTAAATTTTATAATCAGGAAAGACCTCATCAGTCTTTAAATTATAAAACGCCTGAATACGTTTATCTTTCCACCTGATCTTTAACAATAAGGTAGTTTGTCTGATTTTAATGGGGGCCAGCCCCCATACCCCCGGGATTTAACGCTTTAAGGACAGAAGCATGAAAAAGGGCAGTCATGAAAAACTGCCCCATGCTTCCGTCATCAGCTCGGCACTCAGGTTGCTTCCCAGCATTGCCTTATCCTCCGAACTGATTTTTTTATGGTAGCAGGGATTTTTTTTATTTCAACTTTTTTAAAAAAATACAGGAGACGCATTTATTTATATGTAACTTAATTTTTATTCAAATCGGTCTTGACATGGGGTCCACTTTAATTATGATATCTATTTATAGATAATTCAGTGCTTTAAATTTAAGGCCGCATGCCTGCAATCAAACTTATAGAAAATAATTAATTACCACTTTTTAACATGAGAAAAAAATGTCAAAAAATTCAGATATTAAAAAAATTATAATTCCAGCCTGTTTAATTATTTTATCTTTTTTTGTATTTAAAAATGTTTTTGCTAAAAATTTAGAAAATAAGGCTGATAATTTTAAATCAGATGCAAAGTCAAAAATAACTAATCTTAATCTTACACCAGAAGAATTGGATTATTTAAAAAACAACCCAAAAATAAAAATTTCAAATAGAAAAGACTGGATACCTTTTGATTTTACAGTATCTGGAATTCCAAATGGATTTGGAGTTGATTTAATCAAGCTGATTTTTAAAAGGCTTGATATTGAGCCTGAATTTGTAACAGGAAGTTCATGGAATGAAATTTTAGATAAGTTTTACAATAATGAAATTGATATTGTACATTCAATAGCAAAAACAAAAGAAAGAGAAAATAAGGCTGTATTTTCAAATCCTTATTATTTCAGCAGAAATGTCTTGATTCAGAGAAAATCTGCAGATGAAATTAAAGATTTTGACGATCTCAAGGGAAAAATTATTGCACTTCCAAGGGGATGGGTTTCTGTATCTTTTATGCGTGAAAATTATCCTGATATTTATATTCTTGAGGTTCCAAACAATGCAATAGCATTTGAGTATGTAGAAAAAGGCAGAGCTTTTGCAACTATTGAACAAAAGTCAATAGCTGATTATTTAATAAAAAAATTTGGTTTTACTGATCTTGTTTATTCTAACGGGATAAAAGACGGTGAGCTGCAGGGGATTTCAACTTTGCACTTTGCTGTTTCAAAAGAAAATGAAATTTTAATGTCAATTATTGAAAAAGCCTTTGCAAGTATTACACCAGAAGAAATAAATATAATTGAAAAAAAATGGTTTGGATTAAGAGATTCAGGTAATTTTTTTGAAATCATAAATTTAAGCATGGAAGAAGATAAATATCTCAAAAATAAATCTGTAATCAAATATTGTGTTGCACCAAATAAAATGCCGATTGAAGGAATAAAAAATGACAGAATAACCGGAATGAGTTCTGATTTTATAAAACTTTTTGAGGAAAAACTAAAAATCAAATTTGAACTTGTGCCTGTAAAGTCATGGGCAGAGACAATTGAAATGGTAAAGTCAGGAAAGGCAGATATTATACCTCTTGTCAACAAAACCCCTGAAAGATCAGAATTTCTCTTATTTACTAAGTCTTATCTTAAATAGTGGCTGAACGAAAACATCAAATTTTATAAAATCAGGCCTCAAAAAATGAAATTATTTTTCTAAAAAATTTTGAGAAAATTATGAGAAAGATGTCTTTTTGTTA